>BNJU01001993.1_pt1 | contig 304010 bp, 349 predicted proteins | sample 8539281 | NCBI WGS metagenome assembly BNJU01 (sample SAMD00202456, study PRJDB9452) | human saliva metagenome | isolation source: human saliva | place: Japan | reverse complement strand
CAAGCTACTATGAAGTTGTTTCTCCACCAGCTTGACATACCGCTTCTCTTTACTCTACCTCTTGAAGATGAAGCATCTATGATCTCACCGCCGCCTGCGGCTATTCCTACGTGTCCTGAAACCACCACGATATCTCCTGCCTGTATATCTGAGAAGGAACTTATTCTTGTATATCTTCCCGGATTTCTCCAGCCTGAAGATGTGATATAGGACTGTCCTACACCCATCTGCTTTAGAACCCAATAAACAAAGCCTGAACAGTCAAATGAGTTTGAGCCCTTTGCACCCCAAACATAAGGACTTCCTATCTTTGAAGATGCAATGCTTATCATATTTCCTACACTGCCTGAATATGAACCGCCGCTTGACTTACCGCTCTTTTCAGACTTGTTTGACTTGGAATCATTCTTTGAAGGTCCTCTAAGTCCGTCAGAATTCAGCTTTGCAAATGTCTGTGCTCCGGCTCTACCGTCCGCGTCAATACCGTTGTTACTCTGGAATCTCTTCAGTGCGGCCTCTGTAATCTCACCGAAGTATCCTGTAGCATTTGACTCGTTTAAATATCCCGCCTTGGCAAGGAGAGACTGAAGTCTTGCTACCTGCTCGTTCTGGTCACCGAGTACAAGTCCGTTTGCCTTTGCATCACTTGAAAGGATGACTGCTCTTGTGGAAGGTCCTAAGTAACCGTCCACTACAAGGTCGTTCTTTGACTGGAACGTTCTTACGGCAAGCTCCGTATCGCTACCGTAGTTACCGTCAGGGCTTGATGTAAGGTATCCTAGCTGGAACAATCTGTTTTGTATTGCCTGAACCACCTCACTGTGCTCACCGAGTGAAAGTGTATTTGCCTTTATCTCGTCCGAGTAAAGCAAATTCATGGTCTCACTTCCGACCTTACCGTCCTCGGAGAGCTGATTTATCTGCTGAAGCTTAAGTGCGGCTTCCTGAGTCTTTTCATCATATGTACCTGTTATCATATCTGCAGACGCCAAGTAGCCCAGCTCGTAGAGACGGTTTTGTATTCTTTTTATATCTTCACCCACATCACCGAGCTTTGCCGCATAGTGCTTTGCATTGGCATCCATCAAAAGCGGCAATGTGGAAGGTCCTATGATACCGTCCTGTGCAAGTCCGTTTTGTCTTTGGAAAATCATAACGGCAGCCTTTGTAACCTCACCGAAGTAGTTGGTAGGCTCATCGTTATCCATAAATCCAAGCTCCATAAGTCTTGACTGTACCTTGGCAATATATGAGTGCTGCACGCCCTCTTCCAAAAGTTCAGGTCTTGGCTCCTCTGTCTCGACTGTAATATCAAGTGAAGGGAACTCGTTTCCCGCCTTTTCCATAGGCATTACATTAGCGGAGGCTACCTGCACCGCTGTAGTTGAATCTACCACTGCGGTTGTAGTTGTAGCAACACTTCTTGCACTTTTTCCTGAGAGTGAAACACCGATTATAGCGGCTATAGCCACTATACCGATTACACCTCCGGCCATTATTTTCTTATGTTTGTCCATATCTTGGACAGCTTCTACTCTGTCCTTTACCCCTCTTAAAAATTCATTCTTTTTTTTCTTGCTCATCTTCTTTTCCTTGTCAAAATTTATTCTTGTAAATATTCTGCCAATTGTGCAAACTCTTCCAAGCTAAGAGCTTCTCCTCTTATCTTTTCAGACTTTCCAAGCAATGACAAAGCGTGAATTATTCTTTCCTTTGAAAGCTTCAGTCCCTCAAAATTTGCCAGTGAGTTCACCAAAGTCTTTCTTCTTTGGTTGAAACCTGCGCGAATAATTTGAAACATCAACTTTTCATCTACAGTCTTTATAGGCTTATCTTTATAAATATCCAGTCTTATAACACTTGAGCCGACCTTAGGCCTCGGAATAAAACAATTTGGCGGAACAAATGCCACAACATACGGGTTTGAATAATATTGCACCGCCAGTGACAATGCGCCGTAATCCTTACTTCCCGGTGCAGCCTGCATTCTGTCTGCCACTTCCTTTTGAATCATAACTGTGATGCTGTCAATATGTGTATGTGACTCCAAAACATTCATGATAATGGGAGTTGTAATATAATACGGCAAATTTGCTACAATTCTTATGTTCTCAAATTCGCCATACTTTTGCCTGCATTCGTCAATCAGATTTTCCAAATCTATCTTTAAAAAATCAGCATTTATTATACTCGTATTTTTATAATCTGCCAATGTCTCATCAAGTATCGGCAGCAAATTTTTATCAATCTCAATCGCCACAACCGCCTTTGCGGCATTTGCAAGGTACTGTGTGAGCGCTCCTATTCCGGGACCTATCTCAATGGCCAAATCATTTTCTTTCAGTCCCGACTCCGCACATATCTTATCAAGGACATGTGTATCTATCAAGAAATTCTGACCGAACTTTTTTTGAAAGTTGAAGTCATATTTTTTGATTATATCTATAGTATTTGCCGGATTAGCAATTTTTGTCATCTTAATCTCCATATGAAAATCATTTCATCTTAGGATACAATTTTCTTGCATTTTCAAAGGTCTTTTCTATAATAAAATCCCTTGAAACTCCCTTTATCTCACTTATTCTGTCTACTACATAAGTCAGATTCAAAGAAGAATTTCTCTTACCTCTGTTCGGCACCGGTGAAAGATACGGGCAATCCGTTTCCAGTACAAAATCATCAAATGAAATATCTTCCACAGTCTCTTCAAGTTTTTTTGCATTCTTGAATGTAACCACACCGCCTATGCCGAGTACATATCCAAGTTTTATGAACTCTCTTGCCATCTCCTTACTGTAGGAATAGCAATGTATAACTCCTTTTACTCCCTCAAACTCTTTTAAAATATCAAGTGTATCCTTTGCGGCATCTCTTGAATGTATAACTACAGGATAATCGTACTTTTTTGCCAACTCAAGTTGAGCAATAAAAGCCTCTTTTTGTATCTGTCTTTGCGGCTCATCGTAGTAATAGTCAAGTCCTATCTCCCCGATTGCCACACATTTTTCATCTGAAAGCATCTTTTCCAACTTGGCAATACTTTCAGAGTTTATCTCCTCACTGAAAGATGGATGAACTCCTAGTGCCGCATAAACAAAGTCATATTTATGTGCAAGTAAAAGACTGCTCTTTGCACTTTCCATTGAAGCGGCAATATTTACAACTCTTTTTATACCTGCCGCATTAAGTTCATTCAAAAGCTCGTCTCTGTCTTCGTTGAATGCATCATCATCATAATGTGCATGTGTATCTATTATATAAAATTCTTCTTTTTTGTCCATGTAATATTTTCTTAAAATTTATGTAACTTATTTTATCGCAGCATATTCCTCAATAAAACCAGTATCAGCAAATGCACAGGATAGAAAAAATAAAACAGATATTTTAAACTTCTTCCTTTTTCGCCGTTATACATATTTATAGGTATCAAGGCAAAAATTGCCGCAGGTTCAAATGAGAAAACAAGCGCCGTAGCAATATTTTTATACAGTGTTCTTTCTCTGAGTAAGTACATACAGGCCACAGCCAGCGGTCCGTAGTACTCGTAGTCACATTTGATACCCCATGCTATGGCACAGGCTATACCTGCAAATACCACGCTGAAGTCTCTGTACTTTTTCATAAAGTACAGCATTATAACTGATATAAGAAGTGACCACATCACATTTTGGTGTTGGATATTCACCACTCCTCCCCAAAACGCCAAATCAAAAGGCACTTCAGAGAGTACTGCAAATATTGTTAATCTTATTATATATTTTTTTATGTCCTTTGTGTGAACAAAGCCTTCCACAATCAAAAATAAGAATATAGGGAATGATACTCGACCTATCATCCTTGAAATATGATAAAGTCTTACAGCCGTTAGCGGGCTGAACATCAAAAAAATCAGTCCCGAAGCACCTATATGGTCTATAATCATTGTCACCATCGCAATATACTTTAAAACTGCAGAAGAAAAAAACTTTATCCGTATGTTTTTCAATACTTTCACCCTCAAAATTTTTAAAATTTGGGGAAATACCTATAAGACATTTCCCTCTTTACTATGCTATCTCTGAACCCGGCTTAATATTTTTCTCAGGTGAAACCAAACATGCATTTCCCTCATTATCTTCAGCCAAAAGTATCATACCTTGACTTTCAAGTCCTGCAATCTTTTTCGGTGCAAGATTGGTCACTACCAAAACCTGCTTGCCTACCATATCCTTAGCGGAGTACCACTGCTTGATACCGCTTAGAATCTGTCTTGTGGTATTACCTACCTGAACCTGTGAACAAAGAAGTTTCTTTGACTTAGGAACTTCTTCACATTTTATTATCTGTCCTACCTGTATCTGAAGCTTTGCAAAGTCGTCATACTCTATAGTATCCTTTGCCTCCACATCTACGCCCTCTATCTCACTTGATTCTTCTTTATTTCCGCCAAGATTAAGGGCTTCAACCTTCTTTAATACTTCTTCAAGCTCAAGTCTCTTGAATAAAATCTCAGGATCCTTTGCTACGGTAGTACCGCTCATAAGAAGTCCGAACTTGTTCATATCCTCAAGGCTTCTCTTATTTGTTCCGAAGTACTCAAGTATTTTCTCGGAAGTCTCAGGCATAAAGCTGTGAAGCAGTGAAGCTCCTATTGCTATAGACTCTGACAGATTATAAAGCACTGTTTGAAGTCTTTCTTTTTTATCCTCTTCTTTTGCAAGTATCCAAGGTGTGGTCTCGTCAATGTACTTATTGCATCTTTTGAACAATGTCCATATCTCGGTTATAGCGTCGGCTACACGAAGCTCCGACATCTTCTTTACCACCTTCTCGACAGTCATAAGCACGACATCCTTAAGGTCGGTATCCACTTCCATTGCGCCTGCTACACTCTCGTCATTTGCATCTGTAAGCACTCCGTCAAAGTACTTGTTTGTCATGGATATTGTTCTGCTTACAAGGTTTCCGAGTACATTTGCAAGATCGGAGTTGAATCTTTCAACCATCAGCTCCCAGCTTATTACACCATCATTGTCAAAAGGCATCTCGTGTAATACAAAGTATCTTACTGCATCCACACCGAAGAAATCCACCAAAGTGTCCGCATATATTACATTTCCCTTTGACTTGCTCATCTTTCCGTCACCCTGTAAAAGCCAAGGATGTCCGAACACCTGCTTCGGCAACGGCAAATCAAGTGCCATAAGGAAGATCGGCCAGTAGATTGTATGGAATCTTATGATATCCTTTCCTATAAGGTGAAGGTCTGCAGGCCAGAACTTTTTGAATCTCTCGCTGCTGTCTCCGTCCACATCGTATCCTATACCTGTAATATAGTTTGAAAGTGCGTCAAGCCAAACATATGTTACATGCTTAGGGTCAAACTCCACCGGAATACCCCATGTAAAGCTTGTTCTGCTTACACAAAGGTCTTGAAGTCCCGGCAAGAGGAAGTTGTTCATCATCTCGTTCTTTCTTGAAACAGGCTGAATAAACTCAGGATGCTCGTTGATATACTTAATAAGTCTGTCTGCATACTTGCTCATCTTAAAGAAAGTAAGCTTCTTCCTTTGCAGGGTATACCTCGCCTCCGCAGTCCGGACATTTGCCGTCTACAAGCTGTGAATCCGTAAAGAAAGACTCACAGGCGGTACAATACATTCCCTCGTAGCATCCTTTATATATATCTCCTTGGTCATAGAATTTTTTGAATATCTTTTGAACCTGCTTTTTGTGGTCCTCATCTGTGGTTCTGATAAACTTGTCATATGATGTGTTCATCAAATCCCAGATTCTTCTTATCTGTCCGGCAGCATTGTCCACATACTCCTTAGGAGTAATTCCGGCTTCTTTTGCCTTATTCTCAATCTTTTGTCCGTGTTCGTCGGTTCCGGTCTGGAAGAACACTTCCAATCCTTCTTCTCTTCGAAATCTTGCAATCGCGTCTGCGAGTACTATCTCATAAGTGTTACCTATATGCGGCTTACCTGAAGCATAGGCAATGGCAGTTGTTATATAATACGGTTTCTTGCTCATCTGTTATTCCACCTTTTTATGTATTTGGTGCTTAGTCTATGCTAAAACACCTTGATATTGATTTCACTTGTCTTTAGTTTTTTCCAGTCTAATCCAAGAGTTTATTTTTTGCAAAGCACTCATCAGTGTATCACTCTCTATATCATCTAAGTTTTCAAGCATTGACCTGACCATCTCATCATGGAACTCCTCGTACTTAAGGAATGCATTCTTTCCTCTTTCGGAAAGCCTCACAAGGACCACTCTTTTATCCTTGTCGGACCTTTCTTTTATTACATACCCCTTTCTTACAAGGCTGTTTATAGAAATGGTCAATGTTCCTATAGTGACTGCAAGTTCCTTTGCAATCATAGACATGTTTTTCTTGCAATTCATTCCTATCGCACTTATTACATGTATATCATTATTGGTCAAATCCTTAAATTCAGAGGTACAAAGAGCACTCTCCTGATATTCAAGTATATCATTAAATAACTTTACAAGGATTACTTTAAATTCACTTGAACTTTTCAAAATACTCATCCTTTTTTGCATTGGACATAAAAATTCCCCTGCTTAATTTATCAAACAAAGTATTATACTAAATTTAGTGAATAATATCAAGCACACTAATTATTCCCTGCCGTTCCAGCAGTAGGTACAAAGCTTACAAGGCGAAATACCGATTGATTCTATAAGGTCGTCAAGTCTGTGAAATCTGAGACTTGAGAAGTTTTGTATCTTTCTTATCTCCTCCACCATCTCGTTATAGTTTTTACTGTCAGGGTCGGCATAGTCAAAAAGTACTTCCTTGCTTACATTCTCGCCCTCTCGCTCTCTTATAATCCTTCTTGTGATAAGATCGTAGTCCGATTTTGACCTTGAAAAATTGAGATATTTGCATCCGAAAAGCAGCGGCGGACAGGCAGGTCTTACATGAACCTTTTTTGCACCCGAGTTATATAAAAATTCGGTGGTTTCTCTTAACTGTGTACCCCTTACTATGGAATCATCTATAAGAAGTATATCATTGCCGCTTATAAGCTCCTGTACAGGTATAAGTTTCATCTTGGCTATCAGATTTCTCTGGCTCTGCTTGGTCGGCATAAATGATCTCGGCCATGTAGGAGTGTACTTTATAAAAGGTCTTGCAAAAGGTATACCCGATTCGTTTGCATATCCTATTGCATGTGCCGTACCCGAATCCGGAACACCCGCCACGATATCGGCATATATATCATCCCTCCTTGCCAGGAGTTTTCCGCAGTTGTATCTCATGGTCTCTACATTCACACCCTCATAAGATGCCGTAGGATAGCCGTAGTAAACCCACAAAAATGAACATATCTTCATCTCTTCTTTGGCAGGTGACACTTCTTTTACTTCATCCGCAGTGATAAATACAATCTCAGACGGTCCCAGTTCCTTATAAAAGCTGTAACCCAGATTCAAATACGCGTGATTTTCAAATGTAATACAGAATGTATCTTTCTTATGTCCTATTACAAGAGGGGTTCTTCCAAGCCTGTCTCTGGCGGCATATATTCCCTCCTTTGTCAAAAGTACCACACTTATAGAACCTTTTACAGTGTCCTGTACATACTCAAGCCCTTCCTTAAACGACTGCTTTGAGGATATCAATGTGGCAATCAGCTCATTGTCATTGATGCGACCGCCGCTCTGCTCCTGAAAATGTACTTTTCCCTCGGTATAAAGCTTATTGACTATGTCGTCATGATTGTCCACCTTACCTACAGTAGTGATTGCATAGCTTCCAAGGCTTGACTGTATAAGTAAAGGCTGAGGGTCTTCATCCGAAATACAGCCTATTCCGATAGGTCCGTGCAAGTCGTCAACATCTCTTTCAAACTTCGTTCTGAAAGGTGAGTTTTCAATATTGTGGATCACTCTGTTGAAATACTCACCGTCAAATACCGCCATTCCTCCTCGTCTTGTGCCCAGATGTGAATGATAGTCCACTCCGAAAAACAAATCCATTACACAGTCGTTTTTACCTACTACACCGAAAATACCGCCCATTTTTATCTCCTTATAACTACAAAAAGCAGATATAGAAATTCTATATCTGCCGGAATTTTATTGATTCAATACTTCCTTAGCTGTCGCTACTACGTTTTCCTTTGTGAATCCGAACTTTTTGAAAAGCTGATCCTGTGGCGCACTTGCCCCGAAAGAATTCATAGATATAACTCTTCCGTCAAGTCCTGTATATTTATCCCATCCGAAGCCTGAAAGCGCCTCTATTGCAACTCTGTTTCTTACAGCCTTCGGTAAAACCTCTTCCTTATATTCCTTGCTCTGGTTTTCAAATACATCCGTACAAGGCATACTTACAACTCTTGTGGCAATGCCTTCGCTTTCAAGCTCTTTTGCCGCCTCTATTGCAAGTGAAACCTCCGAACCTGAAGCTATCAAAATCATATCTGCAACCGCCTTTGATGCCTCTTTTATAATATATCCGCCCTTAAGCGCCTTCTTTCCGCTTCCGTCAAGCTGAGGCAAATTCTGTCTTGTAAGCACAATTGCGGTAGGAGTTGTCTTTGATACAAGAGCCGCATACCAAGCCGCAATAGTTTCTCTTGCATCCGCCGGTCTGAACGTGTTGAAGTTCGGCAATGATCTGAGCATTGCAAGTTGCTCTATAGGCTCATGTGTAGGGTCCGTCCTCACCTACTCCTATAGAGTCATGTGTAAATACAAATATTGTAGGAATATTCATAAGTGCGGAAAAGTCTTGCCATAGGCTTTGTATAGTCACTGAATACAAAGAATGTGGCACAGTATGCTCTAAGTCCTCCGTGAAGAAGTATACCGTTTGTGATTGCGGTCATTGCAAGCTCTCTTACGCCGAAATGTATATTTCTGCCTGAATAATCTCCCTTTTGCAATATATCCCTCATTATTCATTACTGTCTTGTTGGATGGAGATAGGTCGGCCGAACCGCCTATAATATTCAGGGTATATGTCCTTTAATCTGTTGATTATACTTCCCGATATATTTCTGGTAGCGGCAGGAGCATCATCCCAGCTCCAAAACTCGTCATTATCTATCAAAGACTCGTCTATATCACTGTAGTATTTCTCCCAAAGCTTTTCCTTATCAGGATACTTGGCTGCATACTCTTTAAAGAGCTTATTCCACTCATCCTCCGCCTTTGCATTCTTCTCGTTTACGGACTTGAAGTTTGCATAAACATCGTCATCCACCTTAAAGCTCTCATCAGGATTGAATCCGAAGCCTGACTTAAGCGCTGCAAGTGCCTCACTTCCAAGCGGCTCACCGTGTGATGATGCGCTTCCTGCCTTCTTTCCCGCACCGTAGCCTATTATGGTATTAACTTTTATAAATGACGGTCTTTCCTTGTCAGCCTTAGCCTCTTCTATAGCTTTTCCTATAGCTTCAATATCATTTCCGTCTTCCACCTCTATAGTCTGGAATCCGAATGCTTTCATTCTCTCGACTACATTCTCTGTAAACGCAATATCTGTACTTCCCTCTATAGAGATGCCGTTTGAATCATAGAATACAATAAGTTTTGACAGTCCGAGTGTGCCTGCAAGTGAAAACGCTTCAGATGAAATACCCTCCATCATACATCCGTCTCCGCCTAAAACATAGGTGTAGTGATCCACTATATCAAATCCGTCTTCATTGAACACACTTGCCATATGTGCCTCGGCCATAGCCATTCCTACAGCCATACCCATTCCGGCTCCCAGAGGTCCTGTGGTTGCCTCCACTCCTACGGTATGTCCGTACTCAGGATGCCCCGGAGTCTTTGAATCAAGCTGTCTGAACTGTCTCAAATCGTCTAAGCTAAGGTCGCCATACTCAAAGAGATGGAATAATGAATACAAAAGCATGGAACCGTGTCCTGCAGATAAGATAAATCTGTCTCTGTTTGCCCAAGTCGGGTTCTTCGGATTGTGCTTCATATGATGTGCAAAAAGCTCATATGCAATCGGAGCCGAACCAAGCGGCAACCCCGGATGGCCTGATTTTGCTTTTTCAATACCGTCTGCACTCAATACTCTTATGATATTTATGGACTTAATGTCAATATTACTCATTTAAATACTCCTTTTATATATGTATCTTGGCATAAAGATTACATTATTCAGAACTTAGCCTGAACTCTAATCCGTTATATTGTACCACAATATAATAAATTATAAAATGTCTTGCAAATAGTATTTTTCTTTGGTAAAATATAGCCGTTATGGATTTTGCACGGGTTTTTCCCGATTGTGATGAAGTCCAATCCAAAATAATTATAAATATTTATAATTAATGTCAAAGGAGGTGTAACCGTGGCAAAATGTTCAATATGCGAAAAAGCTGCTCATTTTGGTAATGCAGTAAGCCATTCTCATAGAAGATCCAACAAAATATGGAAGGCTAATGTTAAGTCCGTTAAGGTCAAGACTGAAGGTGGATCTAAGAAGATGTATGTATGTACTTCATGCCTTCGCTCAGGTTTGTAGAGCGTGCTTAATTATATTGGAGAATGCGTATTTAAACACAATAAAAGGGGCTGTCGGGAAATGACAGCTATAAGAAAGGGTGGTATGACTCATTTTGAGTCACACCACCCTAAGCTTTTACATAAAAAAAGATGGCTAACGACAACCATCTTTCTTCGTTACATGTTATAATGTAACTATGCTCACAGTTAATTATTATAACGACTTTTTTGAAATAGGTCAACAGAAAATCAACTTTAACTTCTATGAATATAAGCCGTATATGATAAAGTCCTAATATACCCCAAACTAAAATGTCCTGTTTATGATAGAATAATACTTTATACATTTTATTAAACAGGAGGAACAGACTTATCAGAAAGGTAGTTTTATCAATGAATGAGCAAAAGAAATACGAAGTTATCAAAGGGTTGGATGACCACCCTGATACCGCTAACAAGAACAGAGCCGCTATGGTACTGGGATGCACCAGGAGGCATATAAATCGTATGTTACAGGGGATATAAAAAAAGTGGCAGAAGTTCTTTCTACACGGTAACAAAGGCAAAAGCCGGCCACTACAATCTCCCATGATATTCGTAGACAAGTCATAGACCTTTACAGAACTAAATACTATGATGCAAACTTTGAGCACTATACAGAGCTTCTGAAAAAAAGAATGAGGGTATATGTATCTCACATTCATCTGTAATGAATATCTTGGAGTCTGAATATATCTCTCTCCAAAAGGCCACCAAAGCTAAACGTAGACGTATTAAGCAAAAAGCTGAAAGCTAAAAAAAGAAACCGCAAAGACAAAGAAGGAGCTGGCATCTATACAGGCCAACCTGGTAGCAATCGATGATGCCCACAGCCGTCGTCCAAGATGTGCTTATTTCGGTGAACTACAACAAATGGATGCAACTCCTTATGAATGGGTACCGGGACAAATATGGCACCTACATTTGGCTATTGATGATGCCTCAGGCGTTGTTACAGGTGCCTGGTTTGACACTCAGGAAACTCTTAACGGCTACTACCATGTATTCGATCAGATACTTACTGATTACGGTATTCCTTATAAGTTTCTTACCGATAGAAGAACTGTATTTACGTACAAGAAAAAAGGCGCCTTATCTGATGATAAAGACACCTATACACAGTTCGCTTATGCCTGCAAGCAGCTTGGTGTAGAACTTGAATCAAGTAGTGTACCTCAAGCTAAAGGACGCATAGAACGTTTGAATCAAACCTTACAGTCACGCCTGCCGGTTGAATTCAGAATCGCAGGCGTAACCGATATCAATAAAAGCCAATGAATTCCTTCACTCCTACATAAAAGAATTCAATGAGAAGTTCGCACTTCCACTTTATGGTATCAAATCTGTATTTGAAACGCAACCGTCTAAGGAAAAAATAAATCTTACTTTAGCGGTTCTGACAGAAAGAACTGTTGATGCCGGACATGCGATTCAATTTGAGAAAAAAAGTTTTATAAGATGATAGATCATAAGGGAGTGCAGATCCATTATCAAAAAGGAACAAAAGTTATGCTTATCAAGGCATTTGATAGGTCTTTGTTTGCGTGCGTTAATGACAAAGATATTTATGTGCTGGAGGAAATACCAACACATGAGCGTAAGTCTAAAGACCTGGACGCTGATTACAAAAAGCCAAAGCCTAGAAAACCTTATATTCCACCAATGAATCATCCTTGGAGAAGAAGTGCCTTTAAAAAATTTGTCCACTCACAACCACACAGAATTGAACAAGACTTAAAAAGTGCATGATAAAAAGCCCCTTTTGTGGGGCTTATAAAATAATTATTTTAGGACATAATCATTTATGCTTGACACAGAAAATCAACTTTAACTTCTATGAATTGAGTTTACCCGATGACGATCCGGTCTATACCCTAAAAAAAGTTATGGAGGATTTAAATTTTTCCGGACTGCTAGCCAATTGTTCGGATAAGGGAAGAACAGGGTACAACCCGATCATGATGTATGCAGTTATTACTTATGCAAATATGCGAGGAATACGTTCCATCGATCGTATTGTAGATTTATGTGAACGAGATATCGCTTTTATCTGGCTTACTAGGGGCAAAAAGCCTAAAAGAGATGCTTTCTATGAATTTAAAGGCAAGAAACTTAATTCAGACGTTCTTGACGATTTAAACTATCAGTTTATGAGACGTTTACAAAAAAAGAAGGGCTTGTAACATTAAAAGAATTGTTTATTGATGGAACAAAAAAATAGAAGCAAATGCTAATCGTTATACTTTTTGTATGGCGTGGAAGCATTAATTATCATCTTGCAGGTCTTTTGGATTCTATTGATAAGCTTTACTCGGACTATAATTCTTTTTTACAAGATAACGGATTTGGCGAGAAGTACGAGCTTGGAAATGCACAAATGTTTGTAATTGACGGAATTGATAAAGTTAGAGATATTATTGAAAAGAATAGAAAAATAAAGATTACAAAACATAAAAAGTTATCTAACAACTGTATTATAGAGATTGATAACTGCTCGCCTCTTGAACTGCTTAAACTTCAGAAAAACCTTATGGCTATTGCTGACGGAGAAGGCATTGCATTTGTTAACGGAAAGGGCAAGAGAAAGTCGAAACTTCAACAACTCTATGAAGAACTTGAACATTGTGGACAGCGATTAATGGGCTATAAAGAATGTTTTAAAATCATGGGGAAAGATAGAAACAGCTACTCCAAAACTGATTTGGAAGCAACCTTTATGCGAATGAAGGAAGATCATATGCTGAACGGGCAGCTAAAGCCGGCATACAATGTACAGATAGCAGTAGAGAATTATTTTATTGTACATGGTTATGTAAGTAATGATCGTACAGACTATAACACACTGGTTCCTGTCCTTGAAAAACATAAGAAAGCATTTGGAGAAGTACTGGAAGAAGTGACAGCAGATAGCGGCTATTGTAGTGAGAAGAATCTATTATATCTGGAAGAGAATAAGATAGATAGTTATATAAAACTACAGGATCATGAAAAGCGAAAAACACGAGCATACAGTAAAGATATAGGTAAATACTACAACATGAAGACAACGGTATTTGAGGACGAGCAAGTCTATATCTGTCATGACGGTCGTGAACTGAGACATATCAACACAGAGAAGAAAAAAACAGAACGGTTATACACAAACATATGAAGTATATGGATGTTCTGACTGTAGTGGATGTGAACATAAGCCTAAATGCCTGTATAAATATAATCCTGATAAAGATGTTGATAAGAATAAAGTAATGAAGATCAATGCAGTATGGGAAGAGCTTCGAGAGAAGTCACATCTTTAATATACAGAGTGAAAAAAAGGAATTCTGAAACGACAGACACGCTCTATTCAAACAGAAGGTCATTTTGGAGATATTAAAGAGAATGAAGATTTTCCGACGCTTTAATTATCGTTCTTCAGATAAGGTATATAAAGAATTTATGCTTTTTTTGCAATAGGAAGAAATATAAATAAATATCATCGTTTTCTCCATGCAAAACTAAAGAAATTTGAAGGGAAAATACAGGAGAAAACAGCATAAGAAAAAATGCAAAAGCAAAATTTATGCCAAGGGGATTTTATGCCCAAAAATAGACAGCATTATAGAAAAATAAAATATCCTGACAAAGTCACAAAGCAAAATGCCTTGTATTTGTCAGGATATTTTTATTTAGTTCTGTGGGAAGTAGAAATGCTTATTTCCCGACAGCCCCTTTTTTGTTTGCTTATTTTATTGATTTTTCATAGTCCGCTACGAACTTTTTGATACCTGCATCTGTCAAAGGATGGCTAAGCATCGACTTAAACACCGAATACGGTACTGTCGCAATATCGGCTCCGGCCTTTGCACACTCAAGCACATGCATATTGTTGCGCACCGAAGCGGCTATTATCTGTGTGCCGATACCGTGTACATCGAAGATCTCCACAATATCTTCTATCAAAGATACTCCTCTGGTTCCCACATCATCAAGTCTTCCAAGGAAAGGTGATACATAGGTAGCACCTGCTCTTGCAGCCAAAAGTGCCTGCAGCGGTGTAAAAATCAGCGTACAGTTGGTAGCAATACCCTCTTTGCTCAGTGTGGCAATTGCCTTAAGACCCTCAGCAGTCATAGGAATCTTAACGACCATATTCTTATGAATCTTTGCAATCTCTTTACCTTCCGCTATCATATCCTCAGCCTTTGTAGTGGTTGCCTTCACTTCACCGCTTATAGCACCGTCTACAATATCTGTAATCTCTTTGATAACATCCTCAAATTTCTTTCCCGACTTGGCTACCAAAGAAGGATTAGTGGTCACACCTGAAAGCACTCCCCATGATGCGACCTCTCTGATTTCATCCACATTTGCAGTATCAATAAAAAATTTCATACGCCCACCTCACATATACTTTTTATTCTATTTTACCACTTTTGTATGTTATTTCAACAACAAAACTATTGATAATATATTTTTGCACAGTATATTGTAAGGTCTTTATATGCAATATTATTTCATCTTTCTCTGCATTCTGTTCAATCTGAAGAATCTGAAAATATCTACAATCGCCTGTATTATAAGAGCAATTGCAATCAGATATGCTATATAATTTGATATAGCTACAGGTCTTGCTACGGCTATTATTCCGAATATTATCTCTAAAATACCTGCAACAATAAGTCTTTTTGCTATATTTCTTTCAAATTCCATAACTCTTCTTGCCATCAGAAGTCTGCTTATACCGATAATGATAAGCCATATACCTATAACTGTTATAAATGCAAGCGGCAGTCCGAGTGAATCACCTATCAGAAAAGTATATTCCGATAACTATGGAAATAATACCCTCTATCAGTCTCCAGATACTTCTGCTCTCATGTTTTTCATAAATGTATGCGCTGATCTGTGAAACTCCCTCTATAATCAGCAATATACAGAATATTATATTCATTGTATATGCTATAAATAAAGGATTGTATATCATATAAATTCCGGATATAAGAAATAATAACCCGGCTAAAAGCGAAACATATTTTGCCTTGGATATATTCATCAGTAACCTCTCTCTCTTTGTGCTTCTTTGGCAAATTTATCCTCAGGTGCTGCCGTGATAATCTCTGTAAAGAGATTGTTTGCAGTCTCCACATCTCCTGAAGTCTTATATGCCAATGCCTTCTTATACTTTGCTTCAAAGTAGTCAGGTGCTATCCTAAGTGCCGCATCATAGTAACCTATAGCACCTGCATAGTCTCCCGATTTTACAAGTCCGTCAGCTACCGCAGTCAAAAGCTTCGGACCGTCAGCCCTCATCTTAGGTGCAATCTCTCCGAATATACCTGTTATTGAAATGCCCGGACCGTTGTCCACATCGGTAAGCTGATTTGTATCAATACTTGAAAAAATCTCAGCCGCTTTGGTATAATTTTTTGCATTATACTCTTTTACAACACCTACAAGGTAGACATACTGCAAAAGCTTATAGTTCATATTCTCTGTAGAGGTATTGTTCACCTCATTGAGTTTATTTACCTGGTCGTTTAATGAGTCGTTTTCAGTCTTTAAAGATTCCATAGAAAGGTTTGCATCGTTTAACTTCTGCGAAATCTCGACCACCTCTTTATTATGTGCGTTATTCAGTGACACTTTCATAGTAGGCATATATAAAAATACCATGGCGCAGGCACCTACAATAAGTCCGATACCCACATTGATGGCTGTAAACATTCCCGAATAATTCTTATATATCTCGGTTACAGGCATACTCGTGCTTGTATTTTCCACAGGCTTTTCTTTTTTTATCGGACTTCCTATGACTGAAAGCCTTCTTTTTTGTGACTTTTTTTCAACCATAGGCTTCATCTCGTCAAGATAGGTAATAGCCTTTGTATTGAATCTGTCGATTGAAAGCACCGAATCCAAAAGCTTTTTTGCCTCGCCCGCCTTGCCCTCTTTTATATCCAAAAGTGCAAGTGCAAGCATCGCCTTTACAAAATGCGGTCTTATATCCACGGCCTGTTTCAGATTCATCCTCGCCATATCGTAATTTACGGTTCTTATCTGTGAGATTGCCTTATTATATTTTGAAATGGCATCCTGTGACTTCTCAAGATATGCGGACTTGTTTCTGATTTTCTGCAGATAGTTCTGTGCCGGATTGCCTATTTGACTGATATTTATACTGATCACCCAAGAAATAAGCGCCTTGGTCTCCTCTCCCATCTCAAAGCAGATAAGTCCGTAGAGATTTCTTGCATCTATATTTTTCTTGTTCAGTCCCAAAGCTATACTCAGTGCATTAAGTGCCGAAGATAAATTTCTTTCCTTTGCTAAAGACAGACCCAAGTTGTAGTAACCGTTTGACATCTGCTCCAGTTTTCTTCTTCTATTTATACCGGCCATTTTCATCCCTTTACCTGTTCTTTTAACAGTTCCATCAATATATCGTTCAGATCTGAAATATCACTTTTTGCAATGATGTCCTCCACTGACGAAATATCAGGTGACGGCTTAAACTTACTTAATTCTTCTTCAAAATCTATCATCTTTTAATATCTCTCCTATCAGGTACAATGAGCCTACACAAAATAAAATCTCATCATCCCTTTCTCAAACTCGGCCTCAGATAAAGCCTCCTCCACGTTATTATAGCAGGCAATCTCTGCGACTTTTTTATTTTTTTCTAAAAGTATATTTAAGCTGTTATAAAGCTTTTTTATATCATTGCTTCTGTATGAATCAAGTGAGGTCAAATAATACTTTTTTACATCCAAACCTGATGTAAGTATACCAAACATCTCTTCAACTTCTTTATCCTTTACTATTGATATCAAAAGCTTTATCTTTTTGTTTCTGTTTTTTGAAACGGTAAGAGCATTATTTACAAACTCTTTAATCGCAGGTACATTATGGGCACCGTCTATAATAATATCTCTTCCTATTTCTTCCATTCTGCCGTGCCAAACGGTAGATTTTATACTTTTCGTGTCTATATCCGATCTGTTAAGAATCACTCTTGCCGCCAATATGGCAAGTGCCGCGGCCTTTTTCTTGTAATTTACATATGTAAAATCAAAGCTCTTATAGTCTATACTTGAGAGTGCAATTAACTTTGCATTTCTTATTTTGGCAGTCTCTTTTATAACCTCATTTGACTCTTCATCACCGTCATCAAAGATTATAACACAATCATTTTTTATAATACCGGATTTCTCAAATGCAATCTCTTTTACGGTATTTCCAAGATACATCATGTGATCCATACCTATACTTGTGATAATACCAAGAGTCTCATCAAATATATTGGTCACATCAAGTCTGCCTCCCATACCCGTTTCAAGTATAACAATATCAAGGTTTGACCTTGAAAAGCAAACCGCCGCTACATAGAAAAGATATTCAAAGTATGTGGGAGGAGTCAAAGCTTTCTTAAGCTTTTCTCTTACATACTTTGAAATATCCTCCAAATCTTCATCAGATATAGGTTTCATATCAAGCAATATTCTCTCATTGACCTCTACCAAATGCGGCGAAATGAAGGTTCCCACCTTCATTCCCGCATCAATCAAGATATTGCTAAGATATGCACATACAGAGCCCTTCCCGTTGGTGCCTGCTACATGAACAATCTTCGGAAGCTTAACCTCTAAAGTTTCTATGTTTTTCTTTACTTCCGAAAGTGAGTTCTTTTTCTTTGCCCACATGGGTATACTCTCTATATATTCTTTTTCATTCATATCATTTAGACAGTCTTTCAAGCTGCTCTCTTACCTGTGAAAGCATCTGCTCATAGTTTTCAAGCTTTTTCTTTTCTTCATCTATCTTAGCCTGTGGCGCCTTACTTACAAACTTCTCGTTTGAAAGCATTCCTGTCGATCTTGCCACCTCACCGATAAGCTTTTTCTCTTCTTTTTTCAGTCTTTCAACTTCTTTTTCAATATCTACAAGCTCTCTTAGCGGCAAATATACGGATGCATTAGGGATTGCAACTCTTACGGAGTCTTTTTCAACTGTAGAATCGTCTGAATCTATAATGAGCTTGTCAAGTCCTGCAAGCTGCTTAAAGAAATCCCCTGCACTCTCAAATGTATCTCTTATTTTCTCATCCTCACTGACTACAATTCCCTTTGCCTTATGTGAAGGCGGTACATTCATAGAAGATCTTACATTTCTGACAGCTCTTACAGCCTCCTTTATAAGCTCCGCCTTATTCTCATCCTCCGTAAAATTATAATCAGGGTTTTCTACAGGCCAAGGCTCAATCATTATAGTCTTTACACCTTCATTAATTGTGCAGTAGATTTCTTCTGTAATAAAAGGCATAAAAGGATGTAAAAGCTTAAGTATATTGTTAAGAACATATATAAGTACCGCAAGTGCAGTATCTCTGGTTTCATCTTCCTTATTCCAGAGTCTTACCTTTACCATCTCTATATACCAGTCACAGAACTCTTCCCATGCAAAGTCATAGATCTTTGAAAGTGCGATACCAAGCTCAAATTTATCAAGATTTGCGGTTACCTCATTTATAAGCTTATTTGTCTTTGAAAGAATCCACTTATCAGAGAGCATAAGTTTTGATTTATCTATGTCACCTACTTTTTCATCGCCCACATTCATCATGATAAGTCTGGCTGCATTCCAAATCTTGTTGGCGAAGTTTCTGGCACTTTCCACTCTCTCGTAGTAGAATCGCATATCATTTCCCGGTGCATTTCCTGTGATAAGCATCATTCTCAGGGCGTCGGCACCGTACTTATCTATTACTTCAAGAGGGTCTATACCGTTTCCAAGGGATTTGCTCATTTTTCTTCCCTCGGAATCTCTTACAAGTCCGTGTATCAGTACCGTATTGAAAGGTGACTTACCGGTCTGCTCATATCCTGAGAATACCATTCTTACTACCCAGAAGAATATAATATCATATCCGGTTACAAGTACATCCGTAGGATAAAAATATTTCATCTCAGGTGTGTCGTCAGGCCATCCGAGTGTTGAGAAAGGCCAAAGTGCAGATGAGAACCATGTATCAAGTGTATCCTCATCCTGTACAAGCTCATGGCATCCGCATTTCGGACAGGCATCAGGTTTTTCCTTTGCAACTGTTATCTCACCGCATTTGCTGCAAGTGTATGCAGGTATCTGATGTCCCCACCAAAGCTGTCTTGATATACACCAGTCTTTGATATTTTCAAGCCAATGCAGGTATGTCTTTGAATAACTCTCAGGCACAAACTTAAGTTCACCTGTCTCTATAGCCTTTATAGCAGGTTTTGCCATCTCGCTCATAGATACAAACCACTGCGGCTTGATAAGAGGCTCCACTACCGTCTTACATCTGTCATGTCTTCCTACATTGTGACTGTGCGGTACGACCTTTACCAAAAGTCCTTCATTCTTAAGGTCTTCAACTATAAGTTTTCTCGCCTCATATCTGTCAAGTCCGTCATACTTACTTCCCGGGCAGTCGATTGTGGCATCGTCATGCATTATATTGATTTCAGGCAGATTATGTCTTTTACCTACTTCAAAGTCGTTAGGGTCATGTGCAGGTGTTATCTTTACGCAACCTGTACCGAACTCCTTGTCTACATATTCATCGGCCACTACAGGAATCTCTCTGCCTACAAGCGGAAGTATAAGCTTCTTTCCAACTATGTCCTTATATCTCTCGTCTGAAGGGTTCACTGCTACGGCGCTGTCACCTAAAAGTGTTTCAGGTCTTGTAGTCGCAATCTCCACAAACTTACCCTCTTCACCTGCTATAGGATACTTGATATGCCAGAAATTGCCCTCCATCTCTATATGCTCAACTTCAGCATCTGAAATGGATGTCTTACATTCAGGACACCAGTTTATTATTCTGTTTCCCTTATAGATATATCCCTTTTCATAAAGCTTTAAAAATACTTCTTTTACAGCCTTTTGACCGTGCTCGTCCATGGTAAATCTTTCTCTGTCCCAGTCTGCCGATGAGCCGAGTCTTTGAAGCTGATTGATTATTCTTGTGCCGTAGTCATTTCTCCATGCCCATGCCTCTTCAAGGAATTTTTCTCTGCCGAGTTCATATTTGTTCTTGCCCTCGGCCTTTAACTTATCAATGACTTTTACCTCTGTAGCTATAGCCGCATGGTCTGTTCCCGGCTGCCAAAGCGCCTCGTATCCGGCCATTCTCTTATATCTGATAAGTATATCCTGCATAGTGTTGTCAAGTGCATGACCCATATGCAGCTGTCCTGTGATATTTGGAGGCGGCATGATAATGGTAAAAGGCTTTTTATCCTTATTTACCTCTGCGTGAAAATATTTTCCTTCCAGCCACTTTCTGTATATCCTGCCCTCTATCTTTCGGGGCTGTATGTCTTTTCCAATTCTTTCATAAATACCTCTTACTTCATGTTTCTGTAATCTGATTTGAGTCTTTTGATATACTCAGTTATCATTTTTTTCTTTTCTTCTTTATCTTCCATATTGAAAATATACTCTATATATTTTAATCTGTCACCGTCTTTGATGCCGCTTACCGCTATATCAAAAGCTTTCTTTGCTTCTTCCATCAAGTCCTCTTTAAACGCATCATTTATTTCGGCACTCTTTTTCTTTCTTCCCTCGGAGTCAAATATCCTCTTTAAAAAGTATATTTCCATCAAAATGACTTCATCATTTGTCAGCTCATAAGATTTTTTGAAAGCGTCATAGGCCTCTTCATATAGGAAAAGATTCGCATAGGTCACACCGAGGTTGTGGTAGATGCTTCCGACAAAGTTGTTGTCGGCCTTTTTTTCCATATCAAGTATCTCGAGGTAATATTTCTTTGCGACACCATATCTTCCTATATAGAACATATAGTCGGCTCTTTGCTTTCCGACTTCCCATACGCTCATCTTTTTTATCTTTGCAACGGCATTTCGAAACAGAATGGATTCGGCGTTATTGTATAAATCACATGTATCAATGATATAGACCAGGATATCCGTATCATCCACTCCGTTTGATCTTTTTCTCTTGATGCTCTCAGCCAAAGTAGTGATACCAAGCTCGTTTTCAATAAAGTCTACAAGTTCATCACTGACAATACCCTCAGTCACCAAAATCGGGTTTTCGTATATTATATAGCAAAGCTCCTCAAAGCTGTATATGTTAAGTGACAACACCTCTATATGGAAAGGATTTTTTGTTCTCAAATTCTCACATAAAATCAATCCCATATACTCACCTCAATATTTCTCTTTGCATCTGTCGCAGGATACATATCTCCAAAGCCTGCATCCGCTATCTCAAGATTCATTATCTTGTTGTTTAAAAAGCTTGATTTGAAAAATATTCTTCTGGTCTTTATAGGTCTCTTAGGCAGGAAATCAAGCAATATAGGTATGTTTTTCTTATCTTTTCCGTCTACACTTACCACATTTATATCAATAATCTCACTGTTGTCAGGCACAAGCAAAAGCTCGGTAGTCGGCTCGTTCCAAAAATCTCCGGCCTTGCCCAGATATATCTTTGCTTCCTTGCCTCCGCTTACCACATCAATATATATATCGGATTTTAATCTTCCCTCACAGGTGGCTACAATATTGTAGATGGAGTTTTCACTTGCAAGGTCCACTCCCTTAAAAGCCGCACCTTTTGCAAAAATATTTGTATCAAGATATACTCTGCCTCTTGAACATAGAAAACTTATAAAATTCTCGGCCCAGTCATGCTCTGAAAACACCTGACCTGTCAAAAATATAGCTGAAAACTGCTTTTTATCCATCACCTTTTCAGCTACCGAAGTCAAAATCTTATCTGCAAGCTTCGCACCTGAAGGGTTGCTCAGTATCTGAAGATTGAATGCCTCATCCATATTTTCAGATTCCGCACTTACAAAGAGTTTTCTTGCGTTTCTGTTTGCAAGCATCTCATAGTAGGTGAGACTTACATCGGATAAGTCAAACATCCCCACTCGATTGTTCCATATATCTTTTTTCAGCGAAAGCACAAAGTATATAAAGCTTTCTTCCTTACTTATAATATGTATATGATTCGGTTGATATCCAAGTCCCACAAAGGCTTCCCTGATATCTCTCATAATATTTTGATCAAGACCTGCCAGAGCTATTACCACTTCTTCAGGCTTTTCCTTATAAAGCTTCTCCATACCGACCTGTATTATCTCTTTGAAGAAAAGCTTCAGTATATCTCTACCCTTATATCTTGTACCGTCAATGGTTGCAATACCGTTTTTTCTGGTTAACTTTAATAATTTATCAGTTATTATACCTTTTCCGTCCAGTGCCAGCGCGTAGGCCTCTTCTCCCACCACCCAGGCATCTTCATTCTTTTTCTTACTTATAACAGTAGGAAATATCAATGCTTCATCATCAGGATAAAATATAAGACCGGTACTTATATCCGATAAAGCGATTCCAAGTACCTTTGGATTCATTGTTTCTCCCATCCTAGATAAATTTTAAATGCAAATATTCGCATTCCTTTCTTTTTTTATATCAACGCAAATAAGTTGTCCACCAACTCATCCTTATATATAAATTCCGTCAGCTTCTCCTTCATTTCCTCGTCTTTTCCCTCAGGCAAATCCTCAATATCGTTTATAAGGATAAACCTGCTCTCTTTTGCGTCCTCATCCTTGTTGAATTGAACACAATCATTTGCCAATACCTTAATATTACCGTCTGTATTCTGCACAACCTGATACTCCCAAATTTCATCCGCAAAGATTTTCTTGTATTTTACAAAAATATTTTTGTAAACATTAGGAAATTCCTCTTCAAAGAAGTCATCACTTATCGGGAAAATCTTTGACTTAAGTATAATATTTTCCTTTTCGCCCTTATACTCTACAAAAGTTGACTCCAAAATATCTCTGTCAACATAAACAAACTTTGCCAGTGCCTTAAAATATGAGAAAACCATATCTTCATCACAAAGATTTTTTACAATCATCTCACAAAGCCTTGTCTGCTTGAAGTTAAGTTTTTCCTTCCTTGAATAATATTTTGAAAGTGCAAGCATATAGATGTTCGGAAACTCTTTTATATCGTCCACATCATTGAGTCCGTCTTCAAGATACTCAAATACGGCATCCTTTGTCTCTTCGTCATTCATAAAGAACGCATCGCTCTTTACCGTAAAATATGCCCTGATAATGGTATCCGTAACTCTTTTTCTGTCAGCATATATGCCGAAAGCCTCATCAAGCTTTGATGTCTGATTTGAAAACAGCATCTGTATCAGGATTCTCTCTTCAAAATCATAGGTCTCAACATTTTGTTCGACACAAACCTTCAAACAGTCAAACATATCCGCTGTCCTGCCGTTATAAGCTCTTGCAATAAATTCAAGAGTCTTATCACAAAATACACCTTCTTTATAAAGTGTAAAAGCTATGGCAACCAATATCTTGTTTTGTTCAAAGACATCATCCTCAATCGCCTTTGTAACCAAGGTCAATAAGTCTTCTTTCTTTATATGCTCTATACCGAATGATTTTATGATTTCTATAGATTCAAGCTTGTTTCCTATATTCATGAGTGTATCACAGTACATGAATATATTCTCCTCATTAAGACTCATTGTACCTGTTTTATTGAGGAGGTCAAAATCTATATCATCATCTTCTTTAGACGATTTCCAGAAGTACTCTATAAGTCTTGACATCAGCTTGTTTCTGAATCTTTGGTCAATATCTATCTCTTCGACGGCACTCTCAATCAGTGACACATCCTCAAGGTCTATTCCGACTCCGTCCGCTATCTTGTCAAGCTTTTCAAGCCTGTGCATATCGTGGTTTTCATCTATCTCATATGCCTTGTCGATAAGGTTTTGCATATAGAAAATCTTATCCACCACCATATCCTTTGAATAGTATCTGTTACCGAACTCATCTTCAATCAAAATAACGGCATTCTCCGAATAAAGCGCCACATATGCTCTTTTGTCCTTCAATTCATATATCTTCTCGCCGTTAAGCTCAGGATATACCACTATAATAGCCTTTGCTCCGTCTTCAGGAACATATATATCATATGAATTCATCAAGAAAGGAATTATCTTTGCAAGCCTCTCATCTATATCGTCCTCTTCAAGTATTCCCGAATAGATATTGGTGAGATGTGAATCCATCTTAAGCTTCATCGCATTGTCAATTGTAAATATCTTTATTCTCTTTATATATGCTCTGTATATCTCACTGTTGTGCGGATAATACTCCACAATATTTTCAAATATCCTAAGCTTAAAGTCCTCCGCCATTGAATTGATTCTCTCAAAGTACTTAAGCACCTCCTCAGGCATAGGTGCATCATATCTTTCAGGCAGTGAGTAGATAAAATACTCATATATTCTGTCTACTTCCAGTCTCTTCTCAATACATTTTTCATACCATTTATTGACATAGTTCTTTCTTACATTCCCGTTTATAAATATCTCACAGATATCTGAAAGCAGTTCATTACTTGGAAGTGCATTATATATTGAAATCAAAATATTTAATATCGCACCGTTTACCTTCTTTGTATCTCTTACAACTTCCAAGATCTTTTCAGACAGACTTATTGATATCAAATTGTTTCTGATGCCGAAGCTTAGCGCCAAAACTTCCAAGGTACCACAACTGCTTAAAAGATGCGGATTCTTACACAGCAATCTGGCATACTCCATCATCAAAATACATGACCTGTCACCAAGCTCAAAGGCTCTCTTTAAAAACTTCTGCTTTTCTGCAGGATTATCGGCAAGTGTAGGGTCCAGATTAAGTATAAGTACAAGCTCTATTATTGAGTGGTCCTTTTTATATAAATCTTTTACAAGCTTGCAAAGGTCTCTTATCTTTTCGGCATCCGGATACATATATGTGTCCAAATACTCCAAAATCAGATACTCGTCTCTAAGCTCATGTTTGTTTTCTTTTATTCTTGAGTCTATACTGTTTATAGTGGACTTCGCTCCCGCCTTATCACCTTGCATAAGGAATATTTCTGCCTTTAAGAGCTTGACCAAAAGACTCTTATATGTGCTTACAAGCAATCTGTCAAGTACTGCAAGCATCTTAAAGAGTATCTCATTTTTTTTGAGTTTTTCATTGCTCAGCTCAAATTCCATTCTGAGCTTAAAGTAGTTTATCCACTGTTTTCTTTCAAACAGTCTGGCCTCTCTTTGATATTCCTTTTCGAGATTTTTATTTATTACTATCTCAAGTTTCTTTTCGTTCAGTCCGTTTTTGAAGTTTATATTTGCGATATTTTTCTTATCGTCCAAGAGGTTAGGGTCTATAGTGAATTCAAGTTCGTATACATTGTCTACAAAGTCTTCATTCTTTATTTTATCCTTGCCAAGCTTTATAAAGCCCGCATTTGTGGAAACATCTATATCAAGGAGTCCCCAGTTTTCTTTGTAGACTTTTATAGAAGATGTCTTTTCTTCTTCCACGCTTGCAAAATCAAGCTGACTGTTCTCAAGTTGAAAACTTACAGCCTCCTTATTGCCTGCAGCCTGTAAGAAGTTTTCCAGATTTGATCTGAAATCATCGCCCCTGCTGAGGGTTTCATATAATTTTTGCAGTTTTATATCTCTCATAAAGCTTGAGCTGCAAAAATCTTTGTACATAAAAATAGCCAATGCAATACTCATATCTTCTTTTGCAATGACCATAAAATCATCTACAGTCTTTAATGAATCAAGTACCAGCACTGTATCTGTATTTTTTATATAGAAAATATAGGGTATCTCTCTTTCACCTGCATTTGTAACCAAGGTGATACTGCCCTCTATCTTTTCATCACTGTTCAGATTTTTAGAATTGATCTCAAGTACAAGTACATTTTTTATCCCGCCGAAGGTCGCATCTACCACTTTTACTCTTATATTGTCAGAGTAGGCTACTCCCTTTAAAGGTATCTTATTGTCACTTCTTACTTCTATTTCAAAGCGAACTGCTTCATCCACCTTTATAGGCAGGTCTATATTACTCGGCTCACAGACCAACATCGGTAATTCTTCTTCTATAATGCCCTTTGCCAAACGATTGATTCGCTCTCTCATCTATACACCTCTTCTATAAACCATAAGTCACATTTTAACATAAAAATATCCTAATTACTATATCAATTATATAAGTCGGCATTGTGCTTTACAGACCTAAGCATTTGTTGTAAAATCTTTATAATACACAGGAGGTCACATGATGCTCTCAGAACCTATGACATTATACAAATTGATGATACTATATATGTTAAAGCAAGTGAAATTCCCGCTTACCAACTCAAATATATCAGACTTTTTTGTCAGCAAGGAATATACCACATATTTTATTGTTCAGCAGGCTCTTACAGAGCTGCTTGAAGCAAACCTTATAAGTGTGGAAAATATAAACAATACCTCAAGATATGAGATGACAAAGGAGGGTGAGGAAGCTCTTTCATTCTTCGGAAATCAGATTTCACCTGCCATTATCACCGATATAAATGATTTTATACAGGAAAACAAGTTCCGTATGCGAAACGAAGTTTCCACTACCGCCGAATATTATAAGCTTCCGGGCAATGACCTTATCGTACACTGTGAAGTGCTTGAGGGCAAAACCCCTCTTATCAATATAGAAATCAACTCACCTGACGAGGAACAGGCCACCATTATGACCAACAACTGGCGTTCATGCAGTCAGGATATCTATCAGTATATTATGAAAAAACTTCTCGGAGGTATAGAATAAAAAAGGACACATCTGTGTCCTTTTTTTATTCTCCGAGATATGCCTTCTTTACACTGTCGTCATTCATCAGCGTCTTGGCATCTCCGTCCAATACTATATTTCCGGTCTCAAGTACATAGGCTCTGTCTGCAATACCGAGTGCCTTTTTCGCATTCTGCTCCACCAAAAGTACGGTGGTTCCGCTCTTATGTATTTCTTCTATAATGTCAAATATCTCATTTACATACAGCGGCGAGAGTCCCATTGAAGGCTCATCCATTACTATTACCTTAGGGTTGCTCATAAGCGCTCTGCCCATTGCAAGCATCTGCTGCTCACCGCCTGAGAGAGTACCCTGCAAGCTGAGATTTTCTCTCAGACAGTCTTGGAAATCTCTTATATATCTTTCTCAAGACTCTCTTCTATACCGGATTTGTCATTTCTTATATATGCTCCGAGTTTCAGATTTTCAAGCACTGTCAAATCTCCGAAACACTCTTCTGCCTTCCGGAACGTGCGCCATACCGAGCTTAACAATATCATGCGCCTTTGTTCTTGTGATATCCTTACCTTCAAACTCTATATTTCCGTCTTTTGCACTTAGAAGTCCTGTGATTGTATGCAATATGGAAGTCTTTCCGGCACCGTTGGCACCTATCAGCGCCACAATCTCACCTTGATTTACAAAAAAACTTGCACCCTTTACAGCCTTTATCATTCCATAGTTTACGACCAGGTTATTTACTTTTAATATTTCCATAGTCCCTCCTATTCTCCCAAATATGCTGTAATAACTTCAGGGTTGTTAAGTACCTCACTCGGTGTACCGCTTGCAAGCTCCGTACCGAAGTTGAGCACGGAGAGTTTCTCACAGATACCTGCAACAAGCTTCATATCATGCTCTATCAAAAGTATTGTCAGATTATATCTGTCTCTTATCTGTCTGATAGTCTCCATAAGTTCTTCAGTCTCATTCGGATTCATGCCTGCCGCCGGCTCATCAAGCAGTAAGAGTGAAGGACTTGTAGCAAGCGCTCTTGCAATCTCAAGCTTTCTTTGCTCACCGTAAGGCAGATTGCCTGATAAAGTGTCGCTCTTATCATCAAGTGAGAATACTTTAAGTATATCGGTTGCAAGCTCATCCATCTCTTTTTCTTTTTTATTAAAGCCGAACATATGAGTCATGGATGCAAGAAGCGGATATTTCACCTTCTCATGCAGTGCCACCTTAACATTGTCAAGTACGGACATATTTGAAAAAGTCTTATATTCTGAAATGTTCTGGCAATTCCCACATTGTTGATTTGAGTAGGTGTTTTTCCGTTTATCAATTTACCGTCAAGTCTTATAGTTCCGGTTGTAGGCTTATACACTCCTGTAAGAAGGTTAAATACTGTAGTTTTACCTGCACCGTTTGGTCCTATAAGTCCGTACAGCATTCCTTTTTCTATATTCAGATTAAAACTGTCAACGGCTTTTAATCCGCCAAACTGTATTCCGAGATTTTTACACTCCAGCATTATTCCTCCTTTCCAAGCTTTCTGAAAGTCTTATTAAGAGATAAGCTTGATTTAAATTTACTGTTGTTGAATATCATCATTACAATAAGTACTATTGCATAGAGTAACATTCTCAAATTATCCGCACCTCTTAAGAACTCAGGCAGCAATGTAAGTATTATTGCGGAAATTATAGAACCAGGAATATTGCCCATACCTCCAAGTACCACGAATACAAGTATCTCTATAGACTTGTTGTAGTCAAATATACTCGGTTTTATAATGCCTACATTGTGAGCGTAGAGTGCACCTGCAATTCCTGCAAAACCGGCTGCAATAACAAATGCACTTACCTTATACTTACTTATATTTATACCTATAGATTCGGCCGCAATATCATTGTCACGAATGGACTTTATCGCTCTTCCGTCTCTTGAATTTATAAGGTTTGAAATCAAAACTATGGTTATCACCGTTATAATAAATACTACGGTAAAGTTTCTGTAATCGGAATAAAGCGGTATCTTACTTAGCCCCTTTGAACCGCCTGTAAACTTAAGGTAGTTGATAATTGACTTTATTATCTCACCGAAAGCAAGAGTCACTATCGCCAAATAGTCTCCTCTGAGCCTAAGTACAGGCACACCGATTATGAATCCGAAAAATGCGGCCAATATTCCTCCGCAAAGCAATGCTATAAAAAAAGCAAGTGCAGGAGGCAATGTATTGCTTAACGCAATAGAAATAAGAGCACTTGAATACGCACCTATTGACATAAAGCCTGCATGACCGAGTGAAAGCTCTCCCAAAAATCCGGTTACAAGGTTAAGTGACACAGCCAACATTATATTTACACATATCGGAACTATAAGAGACTTATACTGTCTGCTTAACACACCTGAATTTATCAACACAAATACCAATGCATAGGCCAGCAACATTATTACTATATTTATTATAGTTTTTTTATTTACCTTCATATATCACCTATACCTTTACAATCTTTTTCTTACCCAAAAGTCCTGACGGTCTGAACAGTAACACTACAATCAAAACGCCGAAAACAATGGCATCTGCAAGCTCCGTTGAGATATATGCCTTTGAAACACTCTCAATAAGTCCAAGCAGTATTCCGCCAAGCATCGCGCCCGGTATGCTTCCTATACCGCCAAGTACCGCCGCTACGAACGCCTTGATTCCCGGAAGTGCTCCAAGTGTCGGCTTCATAGACTGATACTGACATATATACAGTACACCTGCAACTGCGGCAAGTGCGGAACCGATAGCAAATGTAAGTGAAATAGTACTGTTTACATTGATTCCCATAAGTTCCGCCGCACCCTTGTCCTCAGATACGGCTCTCATCGCCGAACCCATCTTTGTCTTATTTACAAACAGTGTAAGAAGTATCATAGCTACGGCCGTTACTATCAATGTAACCACTGTTATACTTGAAATAACTACAGGTCCTACACTTATATTCACATTCGGAATTACAGACTTAAAAGGAATCGGTGTGGATCCGAATATAAGAAGTGACGCACTCTGTAAAAAGAAGCTCATACCGATAGCGGTAATCAAAACCGCAAGCGGAGGTGCACTTCTAAGCGGCTTATATGCCACCTTTTCTATTACCACTCCAAGTACCGCACACACAATAACAGTTATTACAAGCGCTACCGGTACAGGAAGTCCCAAAACGGATATACTAAAGTAAAGGGCGTAAGCACCTACCATTATTATATCTCCATGGGCAAAATTTATCATTTTGGCTATACCGTATACCATTGTATAGCCTATAGCAATCAACGCATAAATGCTTCCGGTCCTCAAACCGTTTATTAACTGCTCAATAAAGTTAATTAACATTTCATTACCCCTCTTTACCTAAACTACGGAAAACTCCCGACTGATGCCGGAAGCTTTCCGAGGTCTATGTTTAAAAAAGAGGATGGGACATATATCCCGTCCTCTCGGTTTTTTTAGTTATTATCAAAAAGCTGATACTCACCGTTTGTTATAGTAACAAACTTAGGCTCTTTGTTAGGCTCACCGTCAGCTGAGAATGATACCTTTCCTGTGATACCGTCAACCTGAATCTCAGTCATAGCCTTTATAAGGTCTTCACTCTTAATGCTTCCGGCTTTCTCCATATCCGCCTTGATTACATATACAGAATCATAACCGTCAGCTGCGAACTGATCAGGAGTTGCATTGTATGCCTCTTATAAGCATCTGTAAACTTGGCTGCAGAAGGATCTGAAGCAAGGAACGGACTTAAGAATACTGCGCCTTCAGCCTGTGTCTTGTCTGTAAGCTGTCCGAGGATACCGTCCCAACCGTCTGAACCTACAAAAGCCGCATCAATACCCTGCTGCTTTGCCTGCTGTACGATATGTGCAGCCGCCTCATAGTATGCAGGTACGAAAATAATCTTTGCGCCTGAAGCCTTGATCTGTGTAAGCTGTGTTGTAAAGTCCACATCATCATTTGTAAATGACTGCTCATTTACTATAAGAGCAGACTGACCCTTTGTATTAAGCTCGTCTTTGAAAGCCTCATAAACACCTGTTGAGTACTCGTCCGAGTTGTTATATAAAACAGCTACGCTCTCATATCCCTGATCAAGTACAAAATCCGCAATCATCTTTCCCTGAAGAGGATCTGTAAAGCAAAGTCTGAATGCGTTAGGATTCTTTGTAATATCCTTAGCTGAACCTGAAGGTGTAAGCTGTAAGATATTGTCCTTTGCAGTCAAATCTGTAAGTGCAAGTGAAGAACCGCTTGTTACGGCGCCCATATATACATTGATACCGCTGTCCATAAGCTTGTTATATGCGTTAACAGCCTTATCTTCCTTTGCCTCGTCATCCTGGAAATTAAGAGCAAGCTTATATGTCTTATCTCCGACCTTTACACCGCCTGCCGCATTGATCTCGTCAATAGCTACAGTTGCACCGTTCTTTACAGAGTTAGCCGTAAGATGCCGCAGCTCCTGTAAGAGGACCTGTAGAACCTATAGTAAATACATCTCCGTCCGCCTTTGCTCCGTCCGCTTTTGCCGCTTCCGTCTCGCTCTTTGAACCTGTATCTGCCGCCTTATCCGAACCTGAGTTTCCGCAGGCTGTAAGTGCCAATCCAAAAGTTAATGCCAATGCTGACAATAATACTCTCTTCTTCATAATACCTCCATAAAATCTAAAAATTTAGTCAAACTCATCTCATTATATTTATTTCATATAAGTCTGTCAATAAACACATTTGAAATACCTATATTGTTTTTTTATAGTAGCTATAACAAATAGACATACTAAAGCCTTTATTACAGTCATTTTTTATAAAATACTATAATAAAGGCTCAAAACTTGTATTATTTATTTATATATTATTTTCCTGAAAGGTACTCATCTATTCCCTTTGCACCGCTCTGCCCGCCTCCATGGCAAGGATAACGGTTGCGGCACCTGTAACGGCATCACCGCCTGCAAATACGCCCTTTCTGGATGTCTGTCCTGTCTTTTCATCAGCTTCGATACATTTCCACTTGTTGATATCCAGACCGTCTGTAGTCTTTGCAATAAGCGGATTCGGTGAAGTACCAAGTGACATGATTACGGTATCACAGTCAATAACGAACTCACTGCCCTTTACAGCAACCGGTCTTCTTCTTCCGCTTGCATCAGGCTCACCAAGTTCCATCTTGACAACCTTCATTCCCTTTACCCAACCCTTTTCATCTTCAATGATCTCTACAGGGTTTGTAAGCAGGTCAAAGATAATACCTTCCTGCTTTGCATGGTGAACTTCCTCGGCTCTTGCAGGTAACTCGGCCTCACTTCTTCTATACACTATATGTACTTCAGCTCCAAGTCTGAGAGCTGTTCTTGCAGCATCCATAGCCACATTTCCGCCGCCTACAACACATACCTTCTTACTCTTTATGATGGGTGTATGATAGTCGTCTCTGTATGCCTTCATAAGGTTGTTTCTTGTAAGGTACTCGTTTGCAGAGAACACACCGTTTGCATTCTCTCCCGGAATACCCATAAACATAGGAAGTCCGGCACCTGAACCGATAAATACCGCATCGAATCCTTCTTCATCAAGAAGTTCATCAATAGTAACGGTCTTACCGATAATAACGTCAGTCTCAATCTTTACGCCAAGGTCGATAACGTTTTGTATCTCAGGGAGTACCACTCCGTCCTTAGGCAACCTGAACTCCGGAATACCGTAGATTAAAACACCGCCCGGCTCATGTAATGCTTCAAATATGGTAACTTCATATCCGAGCTTTGCAAGGTCTCCGGCACAGCTGAGTCCTGCAGGACCTGAACCTATTACAGCTACTCTTTTACCGTTCTTATTAGGATTTGCCTTAGGCTTAATTCCCATCTTTCTTGCTGTGTCTGCCACATATCTCTCAAGCTTACCTATAGAAACGGCCTCACCTCTGTTTCCTCTGATACATACGCCCTCGCACTGTGTTTCCTGCGGACAAACTCTACCGCATACTGCAGGCAGTGAACTTGACTGTGCTATAACATCTGAAGCACCCTCAATATCGTCCTTTAATATCTCCTGAATGAATCCCGGAATGTTGATTGATACGGGACAACCCTGTATACACTTTGCATTCTTACAGTTGAAGCATCTTGCAGCTTCTTCCATAGCTTCCTCTTTGGAGTATCCAAGACATACCTCATCAAAATTCTTAGCTCTTACCTCAGGGTCCTGTTCAGCAACAGCAACTTTCTTCCACATATCCTGTGCCATTATTTGTCACCTCCACATACGCCACATCCACCGTGATGTGTTTCGCCTTCTATAACCTTCAAAAGTTCCTTGCCTTCTTCCGTCTTATATATCTGCAATCTTTGAAGTGCCTCATTGAAATTGATCTTATGAGCATCAAACTCAGGACCGTCAACACATGCAAATTTGATTTCATCACCGACAGAAAGTCTGCAGGCACCGCACATACCTGTACCGTCTACCATAATGGTATTCATACTGGCAATTGTAGGTATACCAAGTTCCTTTGTGAGAAGTGATACGAACTTCATCATAATCATCGGTCCGATAACAACACAATGATCATATTTCTTTCCTTCATTTTGTACAAGATCTTTTATCTTGTCTGTTACAAGACCCTTAAAAGCCGTATGAACCGTCATCTGTACATACATAGAGATTGTCCGATACCGACTTAAGCTCATCCTCAAGTATTACAAAGTCCTTACTCTTGGCACCCTGTACAACATCAGCCTTAATGCCCTCTTTCATGAAGCCACTTAACCTGCGGATATACAGGAGCGGTTCCAAGACCTCCGGCTACAAAAAGAATCTTCTTTTTCTTAAGTTCTTCTATGTCCTCAGATATAAGGTCACTTGGGATTTCCAAGCGGTCCTACAAAGTCCATAAACTCGTCGCCTTCTTTAGAGGTCGTCCGCTATCAGTCTGGTTGAGCCGCCAATAACCTGAATAACGATGGTAACAGTTCCGGCTTCTCTGTCATAGTCACAGACAGTCAAAGGGATTCTTTCGCCCTGCTCATTCTGTTTTACAATAACGAATTCGCCGGGAAGACATTTTGATGCCACTCTCTTAGCCAAAACATCAAAAAGATAAATATTTTCAGCTAATTGTCTTTTTTTAACAATAGGAAACATATTGCTTATTCCTCCAAATAGATAAAATCTCATGTCTATAGTAACATAAAAAAAAGAAAAAACCAACCCTGTTCAGAGCAATATATCAGAATACTTCGTTAATTTTTTGTTTATTTTAAAAAACAATCGTCTTTATACGCTATCTGTTCATTTCAGATCTATAGCCTTCTGTCATATTGTGGTCTGCAATAATATTATCTATATCGTTAAGATTTGAGGAAGGAACATCACCCGGTATAGTATTTTTTACTGCAGAATATGCATTTCCGTATGCTATAGCCTTCCTGCAATCCAGTCTGTAATGCAAAAGTCCGTAGAGTGCACCTGCAATATATGCGTCTCCGCTGCCTATCCTGTCCACAACATCAATGGACTTATACGGTTCTTCAGTGTAAAACTCATCCTGATATGCATTGTATATTACAGATCCGAAGTCATGTACCTTAGGAGAATGTACAACTCTCTGTGTGGATGCCACTATTGATATAGGGTATTCCTCTGTAAATGATTTCATAATATCTTTCACGTCGCCGCTTTTATCAAACGTAAGTCTGGCGGTGTCCTCCGAGCAAAAGAAAATATCCACAAAAGGAAGTATCCTCTCTATAGTCTGTCTTGCTTCATCTCCTGTCCAAAGATTTGCCCTGAAGTTTACGTCAAATGATATAATGGATCCGTTTTCTTTGAACTTTTTTATCATCTCAATGGCTGTTTCTCTTGAATTTTTACAAAGTGCCAATGTGATACCTGTGGTGTGAAAACAGGTTGTAGACTTGTACATATCATCCTTAAACTCGTTTATATTTATATTCTCAAAACATGAGTTCTTTCTGTCATAGATTACATTAGGCTTTCTCGGATATGCTCCGTGCTCATAAAAATATATTCCGACTCTTGCATCTTTACTTTTATCATAGATTATATAGTCATCGCTTATACCGTAGGATCTGACAGTATTTTTTATATAAGCTCCCATCTCATGTGAAGGTAATTTGGTTATTACACCGGTCTTAAGTCCTAAGAGCGAAGCTCCCACCGCAACATTAAGTTCCGCTCCTCCAACCTGTCTGATAAGAGTATCTCCTCTTACCAATCTGTCATCTCTTACCGGTGAAAGTCTTAAAAGTGCCTGCCCGAAAGTCAACAAATCAAATTTCTTATCCATCTTTTCGCCTCTCAAAAATATTTATATTAGACCCTTATATAGCTAAAGCCTATTTACTTTCTCTTATATAATCTGAATGTATAAGGTATATCAAAATATGTCTCTTCCTCTGTTTCAAGAACAAGACTCCATTCATTACTGATATCCAAATTTAAAAAATGTCTGTCCGCTTCATACTCATAGTCTATATATGTAATATGCGCAACATCACAATAGGGCAAGAAATCGTTATAAACACTTTCTCCCCCTATCACAAAAACATCGCTGTCTTTTATATTGTTTTTCCTTAAGTAATCTATGCAGGCATCTACACTGTTTAAAACAGTAGCGCCTTTTATAGAAAGAGACTTATCTCTTGACAGTACTATATTTTTTCTTCCTGCAAGCGGCTGTGCACCGGGAAGTGATAACAATGTATTATGCCCCATTATTATCACCTTTCCCGTAGTCTCCTCTCTGAAAAGTTTTTTATCTCTGGGTATTGATACCAAAAGTTTTCCTTTGTTACCGATACCCCATTTTTTATCTACCGCAACTATTATATTCATCTTAATCCTCGGCTATAATGATTTCATTTGCATACGGTAATGTCTTTATCCAATCACAAAAACTTCTCCACTCATCAAGCTTGTGATTTTTTCTTGACCTATATATATTCACTAATGTCTCATAATTAAGTGTACAGGTTCTCATCTGATTGTAGCTTGAAGGCAGCAGCTGTATAAGCTCATACCAAAGTGCCTTATCCTTAGTCTCCACATATGAAAGTCTTATCTTCTCAAGTTCGTCTATAAGATTTTTCAAAATATTAAGACCGTTTTCACCAAGGTGATCATGTGAAAAATCATCAAGTTCAAAAGATTTTGAATGAATCTTATGCATTGTGGATGTGGAGTTTGCTACCGTTGCAACTTTATAAGTGTCATATTCTTTCCACCAATACATAGGAGCCGTAATATCTATAGAGACCATTATCTGTCTTAAATACTTTCTGTGATCGCTTGTTCCGGCATTTCTAAGCCTTTTTGCAAGTGAAAGGTCATTCTCACCCAAAATATAATTACCGTTTTCATCATAGTGACTGTCGGACCTTGACCATGAGTTCATAGGATTTCTTGCTCCCCTCATGGCGTTTTCAAAATTCATCACATAACACTCTTTAAAATCTATCATTCCATCTCCCAATTCTCTTTAATTCGGTATAAATATTGTAACCTCGCTCAAGCATCATCCTCTCATTTGAAAACTTTAAAAGATGAAAGGACTCATGGTATTTATAATAACCCGAATCCACAAAATACTCTTCTCTTTGCGGCCTTGAAAAATAGCTGTCCGCCTTCATCAAAAACCAGTGTACTCTTTTATCAATCAAATCCGTACTTGTATTAAACGTATAATGGCTTGTTCCTATGAATTGTACTATTCGGGCCTTCGCTCCGGTCTCTTCATATACTTCTCTTAGTGCAGTCTGTTCAAATGTCTCACCATGCTCTACAGTTCCCTTTGGCAAAACCCATCCCTCATACTTATTTTTATAATTTTTAAATAAGGTCAATATCTTTCCATGATATATAACTACACCACCGCAGCTAGTTGCTTCTATCATTGCACACCTCCACTTTAGTGATAACTAAAAGAAGTATAAACCAATGATGCATTATAGTAAAGGACATATCACTCTATGCCCCTTTTAAGATGCCCTCTTGTAAAGTCCTCTATATTTAAAACGCTGACATTATTACAAAAATCATCTATATATTTTCTCAGCACATTCTTTGTTTCACCTGCATTCTCCGTGGTAAACCAAAGCCTTAAAATACTTGGTGATATCTTTTTTACTTCTTTTTCCATGCCGAGCACTGATAAAGGCTTTGAATTTAAAATAGTGTTGTAGCAAAAATCACAGTGAGTCTTTACCTGCATCTCACTGTTTTTTCTGTCCTTTAAAACAAGTATCTCTTTTTTGTGATCACAGCCCTTTGTCGTCTTCTTTAAGCACTGTGCAGACACCATCATAGGTATCTTTCCGTATGCAATCATCTCATTGCCCGGGTTGTCAAGCTGTCTTATCTCCGAAAGATTAAGCTCAAGCGGATATGTAAGCCTTTTTATATTGAAACTTGTCATTATAAAAGTCTATTGTATTCTTATTGTATGCATAAACACTGTAATCAAGGATAATATTCGCATTATTATCTATATTGTCGTTAATATAGAAGATTTCTTCCAAGCTTCTTACTATAAAATTATCAAAATTAAGCTCTCTTATCCTTTGTAAATATTTGTTAAAAAACGCCTTGGCCTCATCTCTGAAAATATGCGGCATATAAAGATTAAATGCGGCACAACACTCTCTTATCGAGTTTAGCTTATCATATAGTGAAGACTCAGATATCAGCTCACTTTCTATACTTATTTCATCAAATAAAATCCCCTCACTCTTTTGCAAAGTCGACTGTGGCATCTATTTGCTCTAAAGTTTCACAGAGTATATTAAACTTTGTTTCTGTCTTATTTTCGTCCTTTATAGCGGAATGCGGATATATAAAAGCCTGTATACTCAATCACATCGCTGTCATCTCTTCTGTATCTGTCCAATATCTTTTGATATAGCTTATCAAGTGCATCTCTTCTTAATTCATTTAAAGTCTTTACAGGGATAAATAAGCCCTCATCCATATCAATATAAAGACTTTCAAATGCAAATAGAGTATTACCTGTCTTTTTAAGCTGTTTTTCCACATCACAAGCAGAACTTGCTCTGGTCTTTGCAAGCTGAGGTGCCTCACATGATACTTCTATAGATATACTATTTACCTGCTCCTGCCTGCCGTAAGCATCTCTTAGATTGTTTACACTCACTTCAAAGCTTATAGGCATATCTTTTTTAATCTTTACCGCACCCAAAACAGGCAGTACTTTTTTGCCCTCTACAAATGTCTTATCAAGGTATTCAAAGTAATCCGCGTTCACCTCTTTGTTTACAGGTTTTTCATGTACGGCGATCATATCCCTGCCGTTATGTTCCTTATAATACCCTTCAGTCTGTCCGCCTCTGTCAAAAAGGTCAAGCAAAAGTTTTCTGTCTTTCTTATCTACCTTATAGCCTACTCTTTTCTTTAAATTATACAAATCAAGATACTTTCTCCAAATACTTACAACTCCGGCTGTATACCTTGGAGCCTTCATTCTGCCCTCTATCTTCAGCGAGTCAATCCCTGACTCTATCAAATCAGGCAAAATATCAAGGCTGCATAAATCTTTGCAGCTTAAAAGATTCCTCTCATCCGACTTATTTAACTTCTTACCGTTTTCATACAGGTCATAAGGCAGTCTGCAAGTCTGTGCGCACCTGCCTCTGTTGCCGCTTCTCCCTCCTATTATGGAGCTCATAAGACATTGACCGGAGTATGAGTAACAGAGCGCCCCATGTACGAAGCACTCTATCTCTATATCACATTTACTGTCGATATCCTTTATCTCTGCAAGTGATATCTCTCTGGCGGGAACTATTCTGCTCGCACCGATATTTTTCAAAAATATTGCACCGTAGCTTCCTGTAATTGTCATCTGTGTGCTGGCGTGTATAGGAAGCTTTTTAAAATGCTTTCTGATAAACTCAAATACTCCCAAATCCTGTACAATTACGGCGTCAATACCTGCATTGTAGTAGGTCTTTATATAGTCGAAGAGTTCATCCATCTCACTTTCTTTAAAAAGTGTATTGATTGTCATATATACACTTACACCGAAGGTATGTGCATATTCAATCCCCTTTATAAGTACATCCTCATCAGGATTGTTGGCATACGCTCTGGCGGAAAACTTCTTTCCTCCGATATATATCGCATCCGCTCCCGCATTGACCGCCGCCACCAAGCTCTCATATGAGCCGGCAGGCGCCAAAAGCTCTGTTATCTTCATCATCAACCTTTCATTTCAATACCGAGGTGAATATATGCATTCTCAGTCGCAACCCTTCCGCCCGGCGTTCTGTTTATAAGTCCGTTCATCAGTAAATACGGCTCATATACCTCCTCAAGTGTGCCTGCATCCTCTCCGATTGCGGCACTTAAGGTATTAAGTCCTACAGGACCTCCTCCGAATTTCTCTATTATAGTAAGCAAAATTAATTCTGTCGTTGTTGTCAAGTCCAAGCTTGTCCACATCCAAAGTATCAAGTGCAAAATCAGCTACACTCTTATCAATGACTCCGTTGTATTTTACCTGTGCAAAATCTCTGACACGCTTTAGCAGTCTGTTTGCAAGTCTCGGTGTACCGCGACTTCTCCTTGCGATCTCTATAGCGCCGCTCTCATCTATCTCCACACCCAGAACCGTTGCGGAGCGTCTAACTATCTCCTTAAGCTCGTCGGTATTATAAAACTCAAGCTTTTTGTACCACACCGAATCTGTCACGCAGCGGCGCCGTAAGCAATCCGGCTCTTGTAGTCGCTCCCACTAAAGTAAACTTGGGCAAATCAAGTCTTATACTTCTGGCTCCTGCATCCTTGCCTATCACAATATCTATCACAAAATCTTCCATAGCAGGATACAACACCTCTTCCACCTGCCTGTTTAGCCTATGTATCTCGTCTACAAAAAGCACATCGCCCTCATTCAGATTGTTAAGTATAGCTGCCATATCACCGGGTTTTTCAATAGCCGGTCCTGAAGTCACCTTAAGGTTTGTACCCATCTCGTTTGCTATTATATTACAAAGAGTAGTCTTTCCAAGTCCCGGAGGTCCGTAAAACAGCACATGGTCAAGGCTCTCTTTTCTAAGCTTGGCGGCATCTATATAGACTTTAAGATTTTTCCTGATTTTCTCCTGACCGATATATTCATTCAAAAACTGCGGTCTTAAGCTCTTTTCTATCTGCTTATCTTCTTTTGTTATTTCAGTTGAAATTATCCTTTTTTCCATCTTCACACTCACTTCACTTAGAATATCGCCATCTTCTTTAATGCAAGTTTCAATACATCCTCAGTCGTATCACCGTCCTTAACCTCAATATCTTTACAGCCTTATAAGCTTCACTGCTTGAATAACCGAGTGATACAAGTGCTTCCACAACCTCAGATGCGACAGAGCTTACACCAGTATTATCAACTTCTGTGGAAGCGATACCGTCTATATCCACCTTTTCTTTAAGTTCAAGGATTATCTTTTTTGCAATCTTTACTCCAACACCTACAGCCGCACTGATAGCCTTGTGATCTTCAGATACTATTGCCATCTTAAGGTCAAAGCCGCTTAATGTGGACATAATGCTTAGAGCCGCCTTCGGTCCCACTCCGCTTACACTGATAAGCTTTTTAAACATATCCATATCGTCCTTATTCAAAAAGCCGTAAAGCGTGTGCGCATCCTCCGAAATCCTCAAATATGTATGTATAAGTACTTCACCGCCCTTTGACAGCTTATCAATATCTCTGCCTGTAGCAAAAATATCATATCCGATTCCGCCACATTCCACTACCACGGTATTTATATTCTTTTCAGTTACAATTCCTCTTATATATGCAATCATAGTTCTTCCTAAAATCTATTACATTATTTTCGTCTGTATTTATCATAACATACTACAGGATTATAAATCAATTTAAATCGAACATACTTTCGTGATTTCTTGATTTACCTATGAAATAACTATTATAATACAGATATGAAAGAGATAACAAAGAAATTTAAAAATAATATAAAATACGATTTATCAAAAATCGGTGATGTCAAAAGACTGCTGTTTTTTGATATAGAAACTACCGGACTCAGTCCCAAAAACTCAAACCTCTATCTTATAGGCAGCATAAATATCGATAATGATACTGTTATATTCAAGCAGTGGTTTTGTGAGAGCCTCTCTGATGAAACAGCTGTATTGCAAGCTTTCTTTGAATATGCCGCAGACTTTGATACACTGATAAATTTTAACGGTGACGGCTTTGATTTGCCTTATATCAGAGAATGTTCAAAGCAGTACTATCTGTTTTAATCCGCTTGAAACCTACAAAAGTCTTGATATCTACAAAGAGGTAAGATATTTAAAAAAGCCTCTCGGACTTGAGAGAATGAACCAAAAGTCCTTGGAAGAGTTTCTGGGGCTTTACAGAGAGGATAAGTATGACGGAGGTACGCTTATAAGGTTTTACTACGACTATATAAACAGTCTTGATGAAAAAATTCTGCATCTTTTACTCTTACACAATGAAGAGGATTTGCTTGGTATGCTTAAGGTCGTTGAGATGCTCTCCTTTGTGGATTTTTTCAATTCGGATTTTACACTCTCGGATGTAAAAAAGAATGAAGATTATCTCACACTCTATTATACCTGCAACGAGTACCTTGATTATAAACTAAGCATTGAAGATGAAATATTTTTAAACGCTTCAGAGAATAAACTTATACTTGATATTCCCATACTGAAGTCTGAGCTGAAGTTTTTCTTTGAGAACTACAAAGACTACTATTATCTGACAATTGAAGACTACGCCGTACATAAAAGTATAGGTGAATTTGTAGATAAGAGTGTAAAAAGAAAGCCACAAAACAAACCGCCTATATAAAGCAGGTTGCCGAGTATATTCCATGTTTTAATACAGGATTAATTGGTGAAATCTTTAAAAAAGAATATAAGTCTAAAGAAAAATATATAAATTTAGCAAAGCTTGATTTTTCAGACAAGGTCTTTTTTTCAGAGAGTATGCCATCGAAATGCTCAAACAATTCAAACTTTTAAAAACAATGATTGGATTATTCAGAAAATTGATATAAAAAAATTTATAAATACAACCTCTAATTTATAAAACCCTTATAAAATCAGATTATAAGGGTTTTATATTGCTTTTAATTGTATATCTCAAACAAATTTTTTTATATGACATAAATATTTTTTTTAGTATAAATATGGGTGTTTCAGCATCCATCTCATATAGGCCAAAGCCTTCTTTTCTCCCTCATTCTTATTTATAAGAAGAATCTTTTCAAGCAACGCTCTTGTATCCTTATGTATATCCATATAGTCCTTTCTTTTACTGTAATAGTTCCAAGGAACGTCTGTTGTATATTCACTTCCCGAGTACACTCTTGAGGCCGCTATTCTGTCACAGCACATCTCAAGCACGTATTTTAAAGGCATTTTCATGCCCTGAAGGCCGTCTTTCATATCTTTTCCGTAGTCAATCCAGTACTCAAAGTGATGTTTATTTCTGCCTTTGTGATGCAACCAGGAGCTTGAATATCCCTTTTCAAGCTTCTCTGCAGAATTCGGACTCTTATCACCTTGGTAATATTTGATACCGATTAAGAACTCTTCCGGCGAGTATTTGCTTAAATCGTGTAGTAAACCTTGCTTAATTAAGCCAATTTTAAAACAAAGGTCCATTACAGTTAGCTTATGTTTATTTATTGTCTTTAAATGATTAAATACACTGTTATTATGCATAAATATCTATCTCCTCTAATTAAAATATTTGACAATACATACATTCTATGGTAACATAATATTGCAGATAAAAATTACCACTAGAATGCTTGATGATAGAAAGTTTTACTTTCATCAAAACAAAGAACGACTTATAATATCCCTGAATCGGATTATTGAGCCTATAATCTTGCAAGCTATTTAACTTTTTTCTGTAGTTACACTTATATATTTGGAGGCATTATTATGAACAGAGGTACAGTTAAGTGGTTTAATAACCAGAAAGGTTACGGTTTCATCTCAGATGAAGGTGGAAATGATGTATTCGTACATTTTTCTGATTTAAACATGGACGGATTTAAGACTCTTAATGAAGGCAACTCGGTCGAGTATGATTTGACAGAGGGTGCCAAGGGTCCGCAGGCTGTAAATGTTACAGTCGTTAGGTAATCATATATGTTTAAAGAGCTCTTTACAGAGCTCTTTTTTATTTCCACTACCACATTGTAACTACTTTGATGTAGCTTTCCTTAACATATCTTCAAGCTCATTTACCTTAAACTCATATGCTTTATTACAAAAATGACACTTTACCTCTATAGGCTTACCATCGTCTATCATTTCTTTTAGTTCTTTTTCTCCCACACTTATAAGTGCCTTTCTATTCTGTCTTTATTGCAGTTGCACTTAAATGAAAGGTCAAGACTTTCAGTAAACTCAAGCTCCATATCACCCAAGATATGCTTTAATATATCATTTGGCGACATTCCCTCACTAAGCATTGTTGTAACCGGACTTAAGCCGTTTTATCTTTTCTTCCAGTTTATCTATTACCTCGTCAGGACATCCCGGCATAAGCTGTATTATAAATCCGCCTGACGCCTTTATAGTGTTGTCCTTATTTAACAGCACTCCAAGACCTACACTTGACGGGAGTCTGCTCGCTTGTCGCGTAGTAGTATGTCAAATCCTCAGCTATCTCACCTGATAGCAGCGCCACCTGACCTACATACGGTTCTTTCATGCCTGTATCCATTATTACGCTCATAAGTCCGACACCGATAGCCTCAGCCACATCAAGCTTTCCCTTGGCATTGGCAGGTATCAGCACTGTAGGATTGAAAGGATATCCTTTCACCTCTCCGTGATTGTTTGCAGTGGCAATCACTCCGCCAAGCGGACCGTCACCTTCTATCTTCAGTGTAAGAAGGTCCTTTTCTCCCTTCATCATACTTCCCATCATTGCAGCTGCCGTAAGCATTCTGCCAAGTGCCGCTGTGGCTACAGGTGATGTGTTGTGGTCGTCTTTCGCCTCTTCAACCAAATCCCTTGTAGTTGCTGCAAACGCTCTTATATAGCCGTTTGCAGCTGTGGCTTTTACCATATAATCTTTCATTTATTTACCCTTCTCTCTAACTACAAAAAGTATCCTCTCCGTACTCTCACTTACAGACTTTTGATTATCGGCGTCCACATAGCTTTCAAGCACCATATTGCTTGCTTCTATAGCGGATACTATCTCTTCAAATGTAAATGCTTTTTGTACATGTCTCTCTTCAAACCTCTGATATGTATCTCCTTCAAGCTTTATAAACAGATTCAAATCGTATTCATTTATCCTTTTTTCACTGTCATACGAGTTTTCCCATATAAAGCCCGCCATATCTCTTACTTCCGCAAAAGTATTGTCACTTAGTATATTTTGATACTTATATACAGTATTCATATCAAAGATAAACAGACCGCCCGGATCGAGATAATTGTTCACAAGAGCAAACACTTTTTTCAAATCCTTCAGGCTTTGTATATAATTTAAACTGTCACATCTTGAGACTACGGCCCTTACCGTACCGTAAAGTTCAAACTCTCTCATATCCTGACATAAATACAGTATATCATTTCCGGACTCGTATTTTTTCTCGGTTGCAACCTCAAGCATATCGTATGAATTGTCTATACCGATCATGTCATAGCCGCTGTTTGCAAGACTCTCTGTTATAGTACCTGTTCCGCACCCCAGATCACATATAAGTCCGTCATATATATTTTCAGCCTGTAATATATCTTTTATCTGCTTTACCCATTTTTCATAGGGTACATTATCCATGAATAAGTCATATACTTTTGCAAAGTTTGTATACTGTTCCATTATTTATCCTTAAAATTTTAGGTGACAGTCAAACCGCCACCTAAAATGCTACCTCTATTTAGTTTTTACCGCAGCAGAACTTGTACTTCTTGCCGCTTCCGCAAGGACAAGGATCGTTTCTGCCGACTTTCTTTTCTTTTACTACAGTTCCGCTCTTCTTTTGAGCCTTATAAAGTTCTTTTCTCTTATCTTCACTCAAAAGGCTGTCCCACTGCGGTAAGTTGTAAAGCCAATCCGCTTTAGCTTCCACCATATTGTAGTAGAGCTTTTCAAGGTCGATATCAAGACTGATTGTAGTATCCTCTTTCATCTCTTCAATAGGATTAGGCTTGCCTAGTGAATCGTTTATTCCGTCTAAGAAGCCTGTGATAGTCTCTATATCAGTATCAAATTTTGCCGCCAACTCAGCCACAGTGCAAGTGATAACATCCTTAGGGTTACAAAGAATCTTTTCATAGATTCCTTTTTCCACCAAGAAGTAATTCTTCCAAATCTCTTCTTTTTGTTTATTATCTGTTGCATCTCCGTAAGCTTTATTTCTCCAATTTTCCAATAAGGTCATTGTTATTTCCCCTTTTTTCTTAAACTTGATTAGTTATTATATACTAAAAAGCCTCTTAAAAGCAAGCTAACGGATTTTGGTTGAAAGCAATCATATAATCATTGTATAATTTGTATAGTTAGTAATACCTTACTAACTTGTATTTTATTCAATACATCAAAAAAATACCTCTTGCCATTTTCTTAGATATATATTAGAATGGCATCAAGTAAGAGAAACATATAAATTTTAGGAGGAAAATTCAATGGCATATACAATTACAGATAAGTGCGTTAGTTGCGGAACTTGTGAGGGCGAGTGTCCTGTAGGAGCTATCTCACAGGGAGATACACAGTACAACATCGATGCTGATGCTTGCATCGACTGCGGAACTTGTGCTTCAGTTTGCCCAACAGAGGCTATTATAGCTTAATTATTACTTGCTCAGGTAATAATTGCTTATCATAAGATAAGGATCTGCTTTGCAGGTCCTTTTTTATTGTCAAAATATTTTTGTGCACAAAAATAGCGAGACAAATCATCTCGCCATATTTACAAACTTTGTTATATCCGGCTTCCATACAAGATTTATAGTACCTATTGCACCGTTTCTTTGCTTTGCAATAATTACTTCAGCTTCATTGGGATGCTCGGTATCTTTATTGTAGTAGTCGTCTCTGTATAGAAACATAACGACATCGGCGTCCTGCTCTATAGCTCCCGACTCTCTAAGGTCTGAAAGCATGGGTCTGTGATCGGGCCTTGTCTCACAGGCTCTTGAAAGCTGTGACAATGCAATCACAGGAGCTTTCATCTCTCTTGCCAACGCTTTAAGGCTTCTTGAAATATCTGAAATTTCCTGCTGTCTGCTTACATTTGATTTTGCCGCTTCCACTCATCAGCTGCAAGTAGTCAATTATTATAATATCAAGCCCCTTTTCAAGCTTCATCTTCCTGCACTTTGACCTGAGTTCATTTATAGAAATACCCGGAGTATCATCAATAGCAAGCGTGGAAGAACCTACACTTACAGCGCCGGCTATAAGGCTGCTCCAGTCATTGTCGTTAAGATTACCTGTACGAAGTTTTTGCGAGTCCACATTGCTCTCCATACTCAAAAGTCTGTTGACAAGCTGCTCGGCACTCATCTCAAGTGAAAATACCATGCAGGATATTTTCTTTTTCATAGTGATATTCTGTACTATATTCAGCACAAATGCGGTCTTTCCCATAGAAGGTCTGGCGGCAACCAAGACAAGATCTGAAGGTTGCAATCCGCTTGTCTTATAATCCAAATCGATAAAGCCTGTAGGAATACCGGTAACAGTCTCACTGTTTTTTGATGCGGCTTCAATCTTATCCAGCACATTCAGCACAACTTCATCTATAGGCACTATATCCTTAGTCTCTTTAGTCTCCAAAAGCTTAAATATTTCATTTTCAGTCTTTGCAAACAGCTCATCGACACTCTTTTCACCGATATAGCAGTCATTTACTATATCCTGTGACACCCTTATAAGCTTTCCTCAAATTTGACTTTATCCTTCACTATCTTGGAATAATTCTTTATATTTGCCGAGGTAGGCACCGAGTCCATTATTCCTCTGAAAAAAATCAAGGCTCGTTATATCGGGAGGCACCTGCTTTTCAAGCAATTTGTTTTGAATAAGTACCAGGTCTATCGGCTTTCCCTCATTGAAAAGTTCCACCATACATTCAAATACCAGACCGTATGCCTTGCTGTAAAAATCCTTTCCTTCAAGCATCTCTATAGCGGTTGCCGTAGCTTCTTTATCAAGCAGCATAGAGCCGAGAACAGCTTTCTCGGCATCCATACTGTTGGGCATCACCCTGTTAACCGGAACTTCTTCCATTATTCTTCTCCAACTTTTACATTTAAGTTAGCTGTAACATCCTTGTGCAGCTTTACCTTTACCTCGTGATTTCCGAAAGTCTTTATAGGCTCACCTATAACAAGCTTCTTCTTATCTATTTCAAGACCGAGCTGCTCCTTTATAGCCTCTTCAATCTCCTTTGAAGACACAGAACCGAATGCTCTTCCGTCCTTTCCGCCCTTTATTGTCAAAGATATGCTTGCCTCATTAAGCTTTGCAGCAAGTTCCTTTGCAGCCTCAAGCTTTTCTTTTGCTATCTTTTCCTCGTTTGCCTTTTGTAACTTTAATGTATTTAAGTTCACATTATTGGCTTCCACACCTTTTTTCTTAGGTATAATAAAGTTTCTTGCATAGCCCTCACTTACTTCTACTATTTCTCCCTTTTTTCCTAAAGATTTTACATCTTCCAATAAAACAACTTTCATTATATTTCACCTCTCTCAATCAATTCCTTTCAAAACCTTCTTTACAAGGTTCTTAGCATCTTCTATACTTCCCTCTTTTATCTGTGCTCCGGCAACGGAGCGATGCCCTCCGCCTCCAAGCTTTCTCCATGATTGTTTGTACATTTACTTCATCCATGGATCTGGCACTTATATATATGACATCATTATATAATGTCAAAACAAAGCTTGCCTTTATTCCTTTTATATTCAAAAGGTCATTTGCAGCTTGAGCACATACCAAAGTAGGTGATGCCGTATTTGCGGAGTCACATTCGCTTATAGCATAATAATTTTCATATATCTCCGCATTATGTATAGCCTCAGCCTTAGCAAGGTAATCTGCGGCATCCTCTCTGAACATCTTTCTGACTCTTGTAACATCTGCGCCGCTTCTCTTCAAAAATGCGGCGGCTTCAAAGGTTCTTACACCTGTTTGAACATTGAAATTTTGTGTATCTATAACAATGCCCGCATACATCGCATCGGCTTCCAAAGTCTTGAGCTTAATATCATCCGATATATACTGTACTATCTCAGACACCATCTCACAAGCAGACGATGCAAATGTCTCCACATATGACAGTGTGGCATTTGTGATAATTTCAGAACTCTGCCTGTGGTGGTCAAGTACCACTATATTCTTTGCCTTCTTTAAAAGCGAAGGCCCCTCCGTTATACTCGGTCTGTTAACATCAACCACCACTACCAAAGAGTCGTTTGTCAGACTGTTCAGTGCTTTTTCTTCAGACATAAACAAATCCTCAGGGTACTCAGGCGCCTTAAACTTTTCTATCATAGGCCTTACAGACGGATTTACATCACTTCTTAGTATATATGCCTTTTTATTAAGATGTGTGGCTATTCTCCAAATACCTATTGCAGCACCGAAAGCATCCATATCAAGCATCTTATGTCCCATTATGATGACTTTATCCTTATTCTCAAGCAGTTCTTTGAATGCATGAGCCTTTACTCTGGCTTTTACTCTGGTCTGCTTTTCCACAGTCTGAGCTTTGCCGCCGAAGTACCTGATATCATCTTCAGTCTTTACCACGGCCTGATCTCCGCCTCTTCCAAGCGCCATATCCATAGCCATTCTTGCAAGTTCATAGTTTCTTGCAAGATTCTCACTTCCGTATCCTATACCGATGCTCAAAGTGATACTCATTTCATTGCCGATATTTACAGTCTTTACATCCTCCAAGATGTCAAACCTGACGCTTATTGCCGAGTCCAGATCTCCCTTTTTTTATAATGAAGAAAAACTTATCCTTTTCAAGTTTTTTTACAATACCGTTGAATCCGTTTATATACTGATTTATCTTTCTGTCAATCAAAGCCTCCAAAAGTGAGCGTCTTACCTCTTCCACACTTTCCATAGCCTCATCGTAGTTGTCCATATACATAAGTCCGACTACAAATTTTGAATTTTCCTTTTGAATCCTAAGATCAACCAAAGTCAGTCTCATCAAAGAGACAGACAGTATAAACAAACGATTCTTCTATATATAATCTTGTTATTCTGATCCTGTATTTCTTACCTTGATATTCACCGTGAAAATCCGCCTTGTCGGAAATATTTTCTATATCCGAAGGTGTGATATTTTCAAACATTGCATGAATATCCTTTTTTGAAAGCCTGTCCTTTTGCACAAGTCCGTTAAAAGGCTCTGTTTCTCCACGCAATGATACCCTTTTTATCCATCAGGGCATACGGTATATCAAGATCCTGTGAAAATATATTCTGCGTATTTTCACTTGACATAGAATACTCCACCATATAGTTTGACATATTTTTAGATAATCTGATATACCATATGGCAATGTAGGCTATTGCCAACAGTGCAAGTAAAAAAATTATTGCACCACAGCCTTTACCCGGTGCAACAAGTAATATTACAAGTAAAAATACCAAGACTATAAGCGAATAACTTATATTCTTTACTAATAGTGCTTTTGTATTTTTTTTATTTTTCATAGCATCTCCATTGTATCAAAATAATGTCTTAATTCATCTAAGACAAAACTCTTATACTTTCATTAAGAAAGCTCAGTCTGATTATATCAGGAAAACTCCAATCTATCAAGCTTAGTAAAATTATATAGAACGCAAACAGGGGCTGTTTACACAGCCCCCAAAAAACTTCATTATATAAATTTCACACTCAACAAATTATACATTTACGTCTGCTGCCCCTTCAAGCAACATTGCTTCATACTTTCCGATGACTGTCTCTGAAATAAGTTCTCTTGTCTGAGAATTTATAGGATGTGCGATATCTCTGTACTCGCCATCTGCCGCCATTCTGCTTGGCATAGCAATAAACAATCCTTTTTCACCTTCAATCACCTTAATATCGTGAATAACAAACTCATTATCCAAAGTGATAGAAACAACAGCCTTCATCTTACCTTCTTTATCAATTCTTCTAACTCTGACATCAGTAATCTGCATTATTTGAATCCCCCCCTTAGTCTCCTTATAGAGTGTATCTTTCGTTTTTTTCTATTACTATTTTGATCTGCTCTGCTGTCCCAATATAAGTCGAATTTGCACGTATTGTATCACGGCTCTCTACGATACAATTTTCAATAACTGTATTGTCGCCGATGTATACATCATTCAAAATAACAGAATTCCTAATTATACAACCGTTTCCTACGTACGATTTATTAAAAAGAACTGAGTTTTCAACTGTACCGTTTATGATACAGCCACTTGCAATAAGTGAATTTGACACCTTAGACCCCGGATTATACTTCGCCGGCGGCAAATCGTCAACCTTAGAATAAATGCCGGGATATTCTACAAAGAAATGATCCCTCACCTCCTTCTTAAGAAAGTCCATATTAGTCTTATAATACGATTCTACCGAAGCTATATTGCTCCAATATGTATTAAGCTTATATGCATAAATTCTTTTTAAATTCTTGTATCTGATCAAGATATCTTTACGAAGTCATATCTGTCCTCCGCTATGCTTCTCTCAATCAATTCAATAAGCTGTCTCCTTCTGATAATATAAATACCACAAGATATATTTACAGAATCTGTAACTATCGGTTTTTCCTCAAAACTGACTATTCTTCCGTCATCATTTATTGAAACCATACCGAATCTCGTCAAATCTTCTGTATCATTCGCTTTCTTGCATACTACAGTAATATCTGCCTTCTTTTCTATATGATACTCCAATACTTTATTATAGTCAAGTTTATATACACCGTCACCTGCACATATAATAACATACGGCTCATGAGATCTTTTTAAAAAAATCAGATTTTGGTAAAGCGCATCTGCAGTACCTCTATACCAATCTGAACTCTCAGCGGTAATAGTCGGTGTAAAAACAAACAATCCACCTTGTTTTCTTCCAAAATCCCACCACTTTGATGAACTTAAATGTTCGTTTAGAGATCTTGAATTATACTGTGTAAATACAGCCACTTTCTGTACATGTGAATTTGACATATTGCTGAGTGCAAAATCTATACTTCTATAGCTTCCGGCGATAGGCATTGCAGCAATAGCCCTCTTGTTGGACAGTTCTTTCATTCTCTTTGAGTTTCCACCCGCCAATACTATTCCTATTGCTCTCATAACCTGCCACCTACCTTTACAATGAAGTCACCGCTTAAAAGTTTCTTATCCACATAATCATCTATGGTTGTATTTCCCAAAATAGCCGTGTTTTTACCGATAACCACGCCATCAGGGATATTTGTTTTTTCTCCAATAACTGCCAGATCACAATTATATACTTTTTTATCATAATTGCTTTCACAATAATCAAAAGCACCTATCTCGCAATCTTTTCCAACTACAGAATTCTCAGCGATAATAGCCTTATTTATCTTGGAGTTTGCTCCTATTCTACTACCTTTCATAACTATGGAGTCGTTAACTACAGCCCCCTCTTCAATAACAACTCCGGGCACCTATAACCGAGTTGTTGACTTCTCCATAAACTTCAACACCTTCTCCTATGATGCTCTTATTTATAGTAGAAGTAGCCGCTATATACTGCGGAGTGATAATATCTCCCTTTGTATATATCTTCCAGTATTCTTCATAAAGGTTGAACTCCGGTATAATGTCTATAAGCTCCATATTGGCTTCCCAATATGATTCAAGAGTACCTACATCTTTCCAATAGCCGTTATACTCATAGCTGAAAATTCTTCCGCCGTTATTAAAAACATGAGGAATAATATGTTTACCAAAATCACATCCGGCTACATCTGACAGTTCAATCAGAGAGTCCCTGAGTACCTTCCATGAGAAAATATATATACCCATAGAAGCAAGATTGGATCTCGGATGTTTAGGTTTCTCTTCAAACTCCGTCACCCTGCTGTGTTCATCGGTTATCAATATTCCAAATCTTGATGCCTCCTCCATCGAAACAGGCATAGCCGCTATAGTCACGTCTGCATTATTTGCTTTATGATAATCAAGCATCACCTCATAATCCATCTTATATATATGATCACCCGAAAGTATCAAAACATAATCAGGATTATAACTCTCCATATATTCAAGATTCTGGTAAATCGCATTGGCAGTTCCTGAATACCAGTCACTACCTGAAGCATTTCTCATACGGCGGTAAAACGGTTACGCCACCCATATTCCTATCCAAATCCCACGGAATACCTATTCCGATGTGGGTATTCAGTCTCAGAGGTTGGTACTGAGTCAAGACTCCAACCGTATCAACACCTGAGTTGATACAATTGCTCAATGGAAAATCTATAATCCTGTACTTACCACCAAACGAAACTGCCGGTTTTGCTACATTGTGTGTCAATACACCAAGACGACTGCCTTGACCTCCTGCCAACAACATAGCTATCATTTCCTTTTTAATCATGTACACACCTCGTTGCCTAATGCTAATTCCTTATGTTTACATTTAGAATTATAGCACAAATTTACTCGATTGTGAATAAAAGATTTTATTTTAACACGATTTTTTCTGAGTTTTAGCGAAATTTCATATTCAATCTACATACTTAACTCTCAATTATTCAATGCATAGATTTCCAATAAAAATTGCACAAATTTTTCAAAGTATTTTTGTTAGATTCCACCAAAGCATTTATATTGCGTAAAATACAAAATAATATTCGTTCTTAAGTTGTCGAAACAAAGTATTTTATGCTATAATTAGATGTTACTAAATCTATGCCTAAGTGGTATTAAGGAGGAAATCTAATGAAGCTGACAACAGTGAGAGAAATATACAAAAACATAGATAAGTATATTGACAGTGAAATCACAATCGGTGGATGGGTAAGAAGCAACAGAGACTCAAAGTCATTTCGGCTTTTTAGTTATAAGTGATGGAAGTTATTTTGAACAAATACAGGTTGTATACCATGATACACTTCCCGATTTCAACAAATTGACAAAGATAAACGTCGGTGCGGCACTTGTTGTAAAGGGGATGCTTGTTGCAACTCCTAATGCAAAGCAGCCTTTTGAGATTCAGGCTACACATATAGATATAGAAGGTGAGTCAACCCCTGACTACCCTCTTCAAAAGAAAAGACATTCGCTTGAGTATCTTAGAACTATTCCGCATCTTCGTCCGAGAACGAATACATTCCAGGCGGTATTCAGAGTAAGATCTCTTATCGCATATGCTATACACAAGTTCTTCCAGGAAAGAGACTTTGTATATGTACATACACCTATTATCACAGGCAGTGATGCCGAAGGTGCCGGTGAGATGTTCAGAGTCACAACTCTTGATCCTAAGGATGTACCTCTTAATAAAGACTGCAGTGTGGACTTTTCAAAGGACTTCTTCGGTAAGGAAACCAATCTTACAGTTTCAGGACAGTTAAACGGTGAAACATTTGCTATGGCATTCAGAGATATCTACACCTTCGGTCCTACATTCAGAGCTGAAAATTCAAATACTACAAGACATGCTGCAGAGTTTTGGATGATTGAACCTGAGTTTGCTTTCGGCGACCTTGGCGACAATATGGATTTAGCTGAAAGTATGTTAAAATATATAATAAACTACGTTCTTGAAAATGCGGCACCTGAGATGGAGTTTTTCAATCAGTTTGTTGACAAGGGACTTTTGGAGAGATTGCACCATGTTGCGGAGTCGGACTTTGGCAGAATTACATATACAGAAGCTGTTGAAATACTTGAAAAGAACAATGACAACTTTGAATACAAGGTTTCATGGGGATGTGACCTTCAGACAGAGCACGAGCGTTACCTTACAGAGCAGGTATTTAAAAAACCTATCTTTGTTACAGATTATCCTAAGGCAATCAAAGCATTTTATATGAAGGAAAATGAGGATAAAAAGACTGTAGCCGCTATGGACTGCCTGGTTCCGGGAATCGGTGAGATAATGGGCGGAAGCCAAAGAGAGGATGACTATAATAAGCTTTTAGCAAGAATAGAGGAACTCGGTATGGATAAAAAAGACTATGACTTCTATCTTGACCTCAGAAAATACGGTTCCACCAGACATTCAGGCTTCGGTCTCGGATTTGAGCGTTGCGTTATGTATCTTACAGGAATGTCAAATATCAGAGACGTACTTCCATTCCCAAGAACAGTAGGCAATTGCGAATTATAATAGGGAGGTAAACTTTAGCCATATGAAATTTATACATACAGGTGATATTCATTATGGTATGAAACCTGATTCAAATAAACCCTGGGGCAAGGAAAGGGCGGACGCCGTCAAAGCTTCACTTCAAAAGATTATTGAGGTTGCAAAAAAGCGTGAAGTTGACCTTTTGCTTATCGCAGGAGACCTCTTCCACTCCCAGCCCTTCAGTCGTGATTTAAAGGAAGTCAATTTTCTTTTTTCCACAATACCTGATACAAAGGTGGTTATCATAGCCGGAAATCATGACTGCTTAAGAGAAAACAATAATATACTTACCTTCCCTTGGGCGCAGAATGTGGTTTATTTGTCCACTCCTACTATCAGCAGTGTATATTTTCCGGACATCAATACGGAAGTCTACGGCTTCTCATACCATGACAGGGAGGTAAAAGAAAATATCGTTTCAGGACTTTCTATTCGTGAAAACGACAGAATAAAGATCCTTCTTTTACATGGTGGAGATGCCACACATTTGCCGTTTGATAAAAATGAACTCAATAAGATTTCTTCATCTTATATAGCTCTTGGACATATACATAAGCATGAGGTACTTTTTGACAGGCATATGGCGTACTGCGGTTCACCGGAACCTCTTGATATGACTGAAACCGGTGACCACGGAATTTATTACGGTGAGATTGACAATGAAACCAAACTTATGAAGGCTTTTGAGTTTATAAAGATTTCAAATACTTCATATATATCTCTCACCATCAATGTAACTCCTGAGACTACCAACTCGGAGCTGCACACCTCTCTTACAGAGACTATAGACAAAAAAGGCAAACAAAATATATACAGATTTAAAATAAAGGGGCTTAGAGATCCTGATATCGAATTTGATTTGGAATCTTTAGCCTCCACACTGAGAATTGCCGAAATTATAGACGACTCCGAGCCCAAGTATGATTTTGCAAAAGCTTTTTGCGGAACATCCTTCAGATATGATAGGATTTTTTATACGTGAGCTTGACAGGCCGAATATGAGTAAACTTGATAAAAAGGCTCTATACTACGGTATCAATGCACTTCTCAGAACTACTGATGAAAGGGGGAAGACATGAGACTGCTCAGCTTACATATAGACGGCTTCGGCAAATTCAAAAATAAGGATTTGACCTTTGGCGACAGTATGAATATTGTCTACGGATACAACGAAGCCGGCAAGTCCACTATATTTATGTTCATCAAAGCAATGCTCTACGGACTTGAAAGAGCCAAGGGCAGAGCAAGCAAAAGTGATACATGGACCAAGTTCAAACCTTGGGGCAACGGTGATATATACGGCGGAAATCTTCGCTTCTCATACCACGACAGGGCATATCGTATAGAGCGAGACTTTACAAAGACCGCCTCTACCCCCTTTGCAATCATCAACGAGACCGACGGAAAACCTGTTGAGGGCGCAGCCGAGTTTTTAAAAGAAGTACTTTGTGGCCTTACTGAGACAGCCTACTCAAATACCGTAAGTATCTCACAGTTAAAATCCGCTACAGATGCAAAGATGGTCGTAGAGCTGAAAAACTACATTGCAAATATGAACACCACAGGAAATATGTCTTTGAACATCAATAAGGCGTCGGATTTTTTGAAAGAAAAGAAAAAGGCATTTGTCGCTACTCTAAATCCTGATGCAGCAAAGACATATAACCAGAATCTGACTGAAATCAGGATTTTGGAAAAGAAAATCTCCTCTCCTGAATTTTCAAGCCATCTGAAGACATTAAAAGAAGCCGATGCCATAACAGATAAAAGAATTATGGACTTGAATGCTCAAAAAGAGACTTTGATAGAGAGCATTGCCTCCAAAAGACAGCATCTTTCAGACCTCGGCTTTGTAGATAAATCCACTATAGTACAGCTTCAGGATGAACTGAACAAGGGTTACAACGACTACCTTTCAGCTTATGAATCCGAAAAGAAGTCTATAAATAAGGTCTATTCTGTGATTTTCCTTATTTTATCAATACTCAGTGTAATAATGTCTCTATATATCTTTAAATCCGGTAAAACCAATATAATTACCGCATCTACAGGTGTAAGCTATCCTTTTGCTATGGTGCTTTTCATTATTATATGCTTGGCATCTCTTATATTTGCGGCATATATCTATACTGTATACAATAAAGACAACCGGCATCTGACGGAGCTTAAGGTCAATTTGATGGCTACAATGGCAAGAGTAGGTTCATTTGACTCTATCACTGAAGAAAATATACATCGTGCCAACAAAAAACTCAGTTCAAAGATAAGTATTTTTGATGAGATGGCTGCCGATATTGCAAAGAGTGAGGCATTGAACGTAGATATTGAAAATCTTCGTGCAAAAAAAGCCGCATATGCCAGCGGTATCGATGCTAAAAAGCAGAATGAGTGGGAACTTGAAAAACTTATGGAAAAGCTTGCAAAGATGAAAGACGACAATGCTGCTCTCAAAAACATTATCGCCGAAAACGATAAGATAAGATTTGAGATTGATGCTATCGATCTTGCAATGGAAACTCTGAGAAATCTTTCCGAAACCATCAAAAACTCTTTCGGTCTTTACCTTAATAAAGATGCTTCAGAACTTATTGAGGGTATTACAGGAGGCGTATATGACTCCATCTCTATCGACGAGAACTTCAACGTATTCCTTAATACACCTAACAGGCTGGTTCCTATCGAACAGGCAAGTTCAGGTACTATGGATCAGGTCTATCTGGCGCTTAGAATTGCCGCCGGCAGACTTATGCAAAATCGTGCCAAGGAATTACCTTTTATATTTGATGACAGTTTTGTAAATTACGATTCGATCAGACTTAGAGCTGCACTACTATGGATTGCCAACAATGTTCCGGAGCAGATTATAGTATTCAGCTGCCATATGAGAGAAGCTCAGCTTATGACGGCTACAATGCAAGATTTTAATTTAATAGAATTGTAGGGAAGTTTATGCGTTTTATCAGACAATTTCTGATTATATTATTAGTAAGTTTTTTTGGGGAAGTGCTAAAAGCGATTTTACCGCTCCCCATACCGGCAAGCATCTATGGATTGGTCATTATGCTTGCTTTACTTGTTTCAAAGAAAGTTAAATTACACCAGGTGGAAAGCGGCTCAATGTTTCTTATTGACATAATGCCGCTTATGTTCATCCCGGCTTCGGCAGGACTTATTGATGTTTGGCCAAGCTTAAAGCCTGTGCTTATACCTTTGCTTATTATGACTCTTGTTTCAACCATACTTGTAATGGCGGTTTCAGCTAAAGTGACTGAATTTGTTATAAAGTTTGATAAAAAGGTACAAAAAGAGGAAAAACAAAGAGAGGAAGAAATAAGAAAAGAAATGCAAGAGGAGGCAAAAAAGAATGACTAACTTTTTGAGTAATTCTGTATTTTTCGGTCTGTTACTATGCCTTGTATCATACCAAATAGGTGTATTTTTAAGGCAAAAGACCAAGATAGCGGCTTTTAATCCGCTGCTAATCTCTATCATTATAGTAATCTTTGTACTTGTTATATTCCATATCAAGTTTAAAGATTTTTATAACGGTTCAAAATATATAAGCTATTTGCTTACACCGGCAACTGTAGCGCTTGCTATTCCTCTTTATTCAAAGCTGACACTTTTAAAGGACAACTTTAAAGCTATTATGTCCGGCCTTATAGCAGGCGTATTGACATCACTTATCTCAATACTGGTTATGTCAATACTCTTCCACCTAAAGCATGAGTACTATGTCTCAATGTTGCCGAAAGTCCATTACTACCGCTATCGGTATCGGTGTATCTGAAGAGCTTGGCGGTATTTCCACTATCACTACCGCAGTCATCATTGTAACAGGTGTGTTCGGAAATGTTATGGCGGATATTGTATACAAAGTATTTAAAGTTACAAACCCTATAGCAAAGGGTATCGGCCTCGGTGCCTCAGCCCATGCTATCGGTACATCAAAGGCCCTTGAAATGGGTGCAACCGAAGGTGCTATGAGTTCACTCTCCATAGCCGTTGCAGGTATTATCACAGTTATCTTCGCTTCATTCTTTCGCAAAGATTATGTAATAAAAAAGTGCCGTTTGAGAATAAACTCAAACGGCGCTTTTCTTATACTGTAGCAAGTATTTCATTTATCTGTGATACCAATGTATCACAGTCAATTCCATGTACCATACAAGCTTCTTCAAGTGTTTCCATCTGTGATGAAGGGCATCCAAGGCAGTGCATACCTGCTCTCATAAGCATAGGGGCAATCAAATCATTGGTTATTAAAAGCTCACCTATTGTCATATTCTTATTTATTGTCATAAAGACTCCTTTCTATTTTCCTCTAATAGGGAAAAATCTTTTATTCCTTTTTTTATATCATCTTCCGTCAATGAGGCAAAGCCTACCAGGACGGTTGATTTCTTTGTATTCTTACCCGTATAAAAAACCGATATGGGATAAAACCTTACCCCCGCATTCACTCCGCAGTCAAGAATTTCTTTTTCACTTAAGTCTTCCAAGGTCATTAAAATATGCAGCCCCGAATTATTTTCCACTACTCTCGCCTTAGGCAGGTGCTTTTTTATACTTTCTATCAAAATATCTCTTTTTGATTCTGTAGTTTGTCCTCATCCTGTTCAGATGCCTCTCAAAATACCCTTCTTTTATAAATATTTCAAGTATATCCTGATCGGACCTCGGCACTGTGCATGAAAAGAAATCAAGTCTTGAAACTCATACTCCTTTATAAGCTCATCCGGAAGCACCATATATGCCACTCTTATTGCAGGTGCAACCGACTTTGAAAATGTACCTATATATATCACCTTTTGAGGGTCAAGCCCCTGCATTGCAGGTATAGGCTTACCTACAAATCGAAACTCGGAGTCATAATCATCCTCTATAATATATCTGCCCGACTTTTCATAACTCCATGCAATCAGCTCTCTTCTTCTTTTTATAGGCATTATAACACCTGTAGGATATTGGTTGGCAGGCATCAAATAGCAAATATCCGCCTTAACACTTTCAAGCTTGCCTATATCCATACCTTCATCATCCATATCAACGCTTATGATATCCCAACCCATAGATTCAAAAATCTTTCTCGCCTTGATATAACTCGGATTTTCAAGCGCTATATGCTTTCTTCCAAGTAAAAGTCCCAAAAGCAATATAAGATACTCACTTCCGGCACCTATTATGATATTTTGCGGAGTACATTCCACTCTTCTTGCAGTATGCAAATAGTCCGCTATCTGTGCTCTAAGTCCGTATTCACCCTGATTATCTCCTGCCGTGAATACATCCGAGCCGGAAAATACTTTTCTTGCAATACTTCTCCATGAAGCATACGGAAAACTCTTTGAATCGATTTTTGTTGGAGAAAAGTCAATCAAATTATTATCTTCCTTACTGTCAGTCTTACAAACTGAAAGTATTGAATGTGACCTCTCTCCGTTATCCGGTACCCTTTTTAAAATATCCATATCATCAAGCTTATTTACAATATAGCCGCTGCCGCCTCTTGACCTTAAATAGCCTTCAGCCAAAAGTTGTTCATATGCATTGACCACTGTAGTCCTTGATATCTTAAGGCTCTGTGAAAGCCTTCTTGTGGACGGAAGTTTGGTATCGGGCAAAATCTGTCCGTTTTTTATTTCATTCTTTATAAATTCATAGATTTGCTCATATATCGGGCAATCGGCTCTTAAATCTATAAGAAGCTCCATCAGTCATTCTTAGGAAGCTTGAATGAACTCTTAAGTGAAACAATCCTGTTGAATACAAGTGCATCAGGTCTTGAGTCTTTTGCATCCACACAGAAGAATCCGTTTCTTACAAACTGGAAGCTGTCATATGCCTTGGCGTCTTTAAGACAGCTTTCAACATAGCAATTTTTCAGTATTGTAAGTGAGTTCGGATTTAGGTTAAGATTTCCGTTCTCATCAAGCTTACCCTTCTCCTCATCAACGATATTCTCATAAAGTCTCATCTCAACATTAAGTGCGGTCTTTGCATTTACCCAATGTATTGTTCCCTTTACTTTTCTGGCATTAAATCCTGAGCCTGACTTGGTTTCAGGATCATAGGTTGCATGAACTGCGATAATCTCGCCGTTTTCATCCTTTTCTACAGAAGTACAGGTAACAAAATAAGCGCCCATAAGCCTTACTTCATTTCCCGGGAAGAGCCTGAAATACTTCTTTGGAGGAACTTCCATGAAGTCCTCTCTTTCGATATACAACTCTCTGCCGAATTCAATCTCTCTTTCGCCAAGCTTTGGATTTTCAAGATTATTAGGCATTGTACATAATTCGGACTGACCTTCAGGATAATTGTCTATTATAAGTTTTATAGGATCCAGTACAGCCATTATTCTGGACTTCTTAAGCTTAAGGTCTTCTCTTATACAGTATTCAAGCATTGCGGATTCTATAGATGAATCGGCCTTTGACACACCTGCAAGCTTTACAAAGTTTCTGATAGCCTCAGGAGTATAGCCTCTTCTTCTGAGTGCGGCAATTGAAACAAGTCTCGGATCATCCCATCCGTCCACTATACCGTCTTCTACAAGCTTTTTTATATATCTCTTACCTGTAACCACATTTGTAAGATAAAGCTTTGCAAACTCTATCTGCCTTGGAGGATTCTTGTACTCACATTCCCTTACAACCCAGTCATAGAGCGGTCTGTGGTCTTCAAACTCAAGTGTACAAAGACTGTGTGTAATACCCTCTATAGCGTCCTCTATAGGATGTGCAAAATCATACATCGGATAAATACACCACTTGTCACCTGTGTTGTGATGAGTCATTCTTGCCACTCTGTAGATTACAGGATCTCTCATATTGATATTAGGTGATGCCATATCTATTTTTGCACGAAGTACATGGCTTCCGTCCTCAAAAAGTCCGTTTTTCATATCCTCAAAAAGTTTTAAATTTTCTTCAACGGATCTGTTCCTATATGGACTCTCCTTACCCGGAGTCTTAAAGTCACCTCTGTACTCTCTTATCTCATCCGCACTTAAGTCGCAGACAAACGCCTTACCCTTCTTGATAAGCATTACAGCCTTCTCATACATCTCTTCAAAATAATTTGATGCAAAGAAAGAGTCTGTCCTCAAACTCTCCTCCAAGCCACTTCACGTCCTCAATGATTGAGTTGACAAATTCTTCCTTTTCCTTGGTAGGATTGGTATCGTCAAATCTTAAGTTGAACTTTCCGTTATACTCTTTTGCAATATCATTGTTTAAGATAATCGACTTTGCATGACCTATATGCAAATATCCGTTAGGCTCCGGCGGAAATCTGGTCTGTACATGATCAAACCTCCCGGACGCCAGGTCCTTGTCTATCTCTATCTCAATAAAATTCTTTGAAACTGTCTCCGTATTCTTAATCTCTTCCGACATAAGTTTCTCCCATCTCCTGCTTTATTAACTAAGATATCATTATATCATTGATATAAATCTATCGCAATCCCGGAGAATACTTGTATACAAAAATCCCCTTTTACCGGACAATGTAAAAGGGGATAAAATATTATTCTGTAAATAAAGGTGTTGAGAAGTATCTGTCACCGCTGTCAGGTAAAAGAGCAACTATTGTCTTTCCTTCATTTTCAGGCTTCTTTGCTTCCTTGATAGCTGCAAATAGTGCCGCACCTGAAGATATACCTACAAGTACACCCTCTCTTGATGCTATAAGTCTGCCGTACTCAAAAGCCTCTTCGTTCTCAACTGTGATTATCTCATCGTAAACCTTTGTATTAAGTGTGTTAGGGATAAATCCTGCACCGATACCCTGAATCTTATGAGGACCGCTCTTTCCCTCTGAAAGTACAGGTGAACCTGTAGGCTCTACAGCGATAACCTTAACACTTGGCTTCTTCTCCTTAAGGAACTCACCTACACCTGTAATAGTACCTCCTGTACCGATACCTGATATAAAGATATCAACCTCTCCGTCTGTATCATTCCAGATCTCAGGACCTGTTGTTGCCTTATGTACTGCAGGGTTTGCCTGATTGTCAAACTGTGCAGGAATAAAGCTTCCTTCAATGCTTGCTGCAAGCTCTTCAGCTTTTGCAATAGCACCCTTCATTCCCTTTGAACCTTCTGTAAGCTCTATAGTAGCTCCGTAAGCCTTAAGAATATTTCTTCTCTCAACGCTCATAGTCTCAGGCATTGTAAGAATTACCTTATAACCCTTTGATGTACCTACTGAAGCAAGACCGATTCCTGTATTTCCTGATGTAGCCTCGATGATAGTTGCTCCCGGCTTTAACTTTCCTGCCTTCTCAGCCGCCTCTATCATAGCAAGTGCTATTCTGTCCTTTTTACGGAACCTGCCGGATTAAAGTACTCAAGCTTTACCAAAACCTTAGCCTTAAGTCCAAGCTCCTTCTCTATATTTGACACCTCCAAAAGTGGTGTGTTACCAATCAACTCGCTGCTGCTCTTATAAACTCTAGACATACAAACCTCCATTTTCTGTATTCCTGTTTTCCTACTTGTTTTATGGGTTTATAATAATCTATTTAATTATATTTGTCAAGCGGTTTTTTATTTTTCTTGATATTTATATTTTTTTGCCTTAAAGTACTTATAAAATATATGTTTAGGAGATACTATGTTAGATAATGCCGGTATAAAAATAGCTTTGGGTGAAAAAATATCCTGTGAGCAAATAGAAGGTATCAATGACAATATGAACGAAGCGCATTACCATGAATTTTTTGAATTATATTATCTTGAAAGCGGTGAAAGATGTCATATACTGAATAATGAATACATTACTATAAAACCCGGAGACTTTATATTATTTCCGCCATATGCAATGCACCGCTCGTTCGGTAGAGAAAATATTCCTTTCAAAAGGATATTACTATACTTCTATACAGATCAAATAGAATCGGAGTCTATGTATCAAAAGCTGCTAAATAACTGTGGCTACTACCACCGCAACAAAAATAACAGCTTCTCAATTCACCGCATTCTTGAAATGCTTCTTGCTGAAGAGGAAGATACAAAAAAATTTTCAAATGAATATAGGAAAACATTGCTTAATCTACTGCTTATTACCATATTAAGGCAGGCAAAACCTGAGGAAAGAGTTAATGATAAAAACAGAATAAGTCAGGTAATACATTATATACATAATAACTATAAGGAAAAATTTGAGTTTGGAAATATTGTCCGAGAAATTTTTTTATATCAAAATATCACTTATCCAGAGAATTTAAAAAAAGAACAGATAAAACTATAGTTCAATATATAAATAAGACCAGAATAATGCACGCACAAAGGAAGATAATGGAAACCAAAAAGTCACTTACCGAAATATCTCATGAGACCGGCTTTGCTTCTCTCACTCATTTTAACAGGATTTTTAAAGCCGAAACAAATCTGACTCCAAGTGAGTACAGAAAAAATTTATTTATGTAAAAAGGAAAAATTCACTTGCATAATATTCTTTTTTTATTGTATATTTATAAAGCGTATTTTTATAGCAAACAGCATATATAAAGTATATTACTATATTTTATTCGTATTTTTATACATAGGAGGCTTTATGGCAAAGGAAAAAGTTGTATTGGCATATTCAGGCGGTCTTGATACTACCGCTATCATACCTTGGTTGAAAGAACATTTTAATTATGATGTAATTTGCTGCTGTATAGACTGCGGTCAGGGAAATGAGCTTGACGGCCTTGAAGAGAGGGCTAAGCTCTCAGGAGCGGAAAAACTCTACATTATAAATATGATTGATGAGTTTTGTGACGAATATATCGTTCCATGTGTACAGGCAGGTGCGGTATATGAAAACAAATATCTGCTCGGAACATCTATGGCAAGGCCGGGTATTGCAAAGAAACTTGTGGAAGTGGCAAGAAAAGAAGGCGCAGTTGCAATCTGTCACGGTGCTACAGGAAAAGGAAACGATCAGATACGATTTGAGCTTGGTATCAAGGCATTGGCACCCGATCTTAAGATTATCGCACCTTGGCGTATGACCGATATATGGACAATGCAGTCACGTGAAGACGAAATAGCATATTGTAAGGCACATGGAATCGATCTTCCGTTCTCAGCCGACTCAAGCTACAGCCGTGACCGTAACCTTTGGCATATCAGCCATGAGGGACTTGAACTTGAAGATCCTTCACTTGAGCCGAACTACGACCATGTACTTATGCTCGGTGTTACACCTCAAAAGGCTCCTGATAAGGAAACCGAGATTTCACTAAGCTTTGAGTCAGGTGTTCCTGTAGCTCTAAACGGTGAGAAGATGAAAGTTTCAGAGATTATTACCAAATTAAACGAGCTTGGCGGTGCAAACGGTATCGGTATAATAGATATAGTGGAAAACCGTGTTGTAGGTATGAAGTCAAGGGGAGTATACGAGACTCCGGGAGGAACCATCCTTATGGAAGCTCATGACGCACTTGAAGAGCTGGTACTTGACAGGGCAACATTTGAAGTAAAGAAAGATATGGGAAATAAGTTTGCTCAGATAGTTTATGAAGGCAAATGGTTCACACCTCTTCGTGAAGCTATACAAAGCTTTGTGGAGTCCACACAGAAGTATGTTACAGGCGAAGTTAAATTAAAGCTTTATAAAGGAAATATCATAAAGGCAGGTACAACATCTCCATACTCACTATACTCCGAATCCCTCGCTTCATTTACTACAGGTGATCTGTATGACCACCACGACGCTGACGGTTTCATAACATTGTTCGGCCTTCCTCTGAAGGTAAGGGCTATGAAGATGGCAGAAGTTAATAAAGAGAAATAAAAAAATCGGGGCTGATTTTCAGCCCCTTTAATTATTTATTCTTATTATTTACATAATTTATAAGTCCGCCGGCATTGATGATATTTTGCATAAACTCAGGGAATGCCTGACCCTTATATGTCTTTCCTGTAGTGATATCGGTTATGATACCTGTATCAAAGTCCACTTTTACCTCATCACCTTCATTTATCTCTTCTGCAGCCTCAGGACTTTCTATAATCGGAAGTCCTATATTGATAGCGTTTCTGTAAAATATTCTTGCAAATGTATCTGCAATTACCACACTCACTCCGCTTGATTTGATAGCGAGCGGTGCGTGCTCTCTGGATGATCCGCATCCGAAATTTTTTCTTGCGACAATTATATCACCCTTATGCACCTTGTTTACAAATCCTTATCGATATCTTCCATACAATGCTTTGCAAGTTCCTCACCTGTTGTTGCATTAAGGTATCTTGCAGGGATTATAACATCAGTATCTACATTTTCACCGTACTTAAATACATGACCTCTTGCTTCCATATTTCTCTCCTATCCTAAACTGTCGGTCCTACTATCTTACCTGCTATAGCACTTGCTGCAGCCACTGCCGGAGATGCCAGATAAACCTCGGACTCCACATGACCCATTCTACCTATAAAGTTTCTGTTTGTAGTGGAGACACATCTCTCACCTGCAGCCAAAACTCCCATATATCCGCCGAGACAAGGTCCGCAGGTAGGAGTGGAAACTATTGCACCTGCATCAATAAAGATATCTACAAGTCCCTCTTTGATTGCCTGCTTATAAATCTCCTGTGTTGCGGGAATTACAATACATCTGACATTCTTGGCTACCTTCTTGCTCTTCATCTGTGCAGCCGCACTTCTGAGATCTGAAATATGACCGTTTGTACATGAACCGATTACAGCCTGGTCAATCTTTGATATCCCCGAAAGTTCCGATCTCCTTTGTATTCTCAGGCAAATGCGGGAATGCAACTGTAGGCTTAAGTGCAGACAAATCAATATCTATCACCTCATCATATACCGCGTCCTCATCGGCTTTAAATATCTTAGGAGTTCTGTTTGAATGTTCCTTAATATAATCCAAAGTTATATCATCTACAGGGAATATACCGTTTTTTCCGCCTGCTTCTATTGCCATATTGCAGATAGTAAATCTGTCATCCATAGAAAGTGATGATACACCCTCTCCTGCAAATTCCATTGATCTGTAGAGTGCGCCGTCCACACCTATCTTTCCTATAATATGAAGTATTACATCCTTACCGCATACATCTTTATTTAACTTGCCCTTTAAGTTGAACTTAATCGCACTCGGCACCTTAAACCATGCCTTACCTGTCACCATACCTACAGCCATATCTGTAGAACCCACACCGGTTGAGAATGCTCCAAGCGCTCCGTATGTACAAGTATGTGAGTCTGCACCGATTATACAATCTCCTGCAACAGTGAGCCCCTGCTCAGGCAAAAGTGCATGCTCAATACCCATTCTGCCTACATCAAAGAAATTTACTATACTGTTGTCATCTGCAAAATCTCTGCAAGTCTTACAGTTTTGTGCCGACTTTATATCCTTATTAGGAGCAAAGTGATCCATTACAAGCGCTATTTTGCCGCCGTCAAACACATCCTTTTTTTCAAATTTCTTTATCTCATTTATTGCTACAGGTGATGTGATATCATTTCCGAGTACAAGATCCAAATCCGCCTCGATAAGTTGACCCGGCTCCACGAAGTCCAGACCTGCATGGGCAGCTAAAATCTTCTGTGTCATAGTCATTCCCATAAATTTTTCCTCTTTTCTTTCAAATAATGTTGATTGTAACATATCAAATGATATAATAGCGATATAAATTAAATATATCAAGTATTACATATAGTTATACTGATTTTATTTTTATTCGGAGGAATATGGAACAGCACTTAGCACAGTATCGAATATTTTTTGAAGTGGCAAAAGCCGGCAGTATCTCAAAAGCCGCCAAACTTCTTTATATAAGTCAGCCCGCCATCTCAAAATCTATTCTAAGATTGGAAGAAAACCTTGAAATCGCCCTTTTTACAAGAACATCAAAGGGCGTGAGCCTCACACCTGAGGGACAGATATTCTATGAGTATTTGCAGAATGCATTCTCTGCAATAGAAGCAGGCGAGACCCATCTTGCCAAAATAAAACAATTTAATATAGGGAAAATAACTGTAGGTACCAGCAACACACTTTGCAAATATATACTGCTCCCATATTTGAACAGGTTCATGAAAGAAAACCCGCATACAATGGTAAGTATTTTTACACAGTCATCCGATGAGACATCTTTTCTGCTTTCAGAGAACAAGATAGATATAGGACTTGTGGCAAAACCTGCCAGAACACAGAGTATGTCATATATAAGCATTATGGAGATACATGATATATTTGTCGCATCACCTGCATATCTTAGCAGCCTTAAACATATCTTTAACAACAACTTCGATCCGCTTAGAGACGGCAATATAATGATGCTTGATAAGAACAATGCAACCAGAAGATTTATAGACAGCTGCATAGAAGGTTCAAAACTACAACTCAACCAGTCCATAGAGACCGGAAATATGGAACTTTTGATAGAATTTGCAAAGACAGGCATCGGCATAGCCTGTGTTATCAAAGAATTTATACAAAAAGAATTGGAAGAAGGCACATTGATTGAAATCGAGATGCCGCCTGACCTTTATATACCGAAAAGAGAGATTGTATTCCTCTACGACGAGAAGAATTTCAATCCCTCACTTATCAAATTTATATCCATGATAAAAGAATAAACTTAAGGCTTTATTTTAAATTTTAAGATAAAGCCTTATATTCTTTTATTATCTCAAGTATCTCACAAGGACTCTTCACGATATAATCAGCCTTATTTCTCTCTCAGCTCGTTCTCATCTCTAAAGCCCCAAAGCACTCCGATACTTGTCACACCGGCACCAAGAGCCGTCTTCATATCTGTAGCAGTATCACCTACATAGAGTATCTCATCTTTTGAAAATCCAAGTTCCTTTATTATAAGATTCAGTGCGGTAGGATCCGGTTTTTTCGGAATTCCCGGTCTCTCTCCGTATATACGGTCAAATACTCCCTCTCCGATAATCGTATGAATGTTTTTTTCAACCCCCGACTGTGATTTGTTTGAGAGTACCACAGTCTTTATATCAAGGTTTTTTTAAATCACCTAAAAGTTCTATGATACCGTCATAAGGCTTGACATCCTTTAGACAATCCCTTGCAAAAATCTCATCATATACTTTGTAGGCTTCATTTGCCAGCTTTAAGCTCCTTATCTCCGTTATATATCAAAGACCTGTCTACAAACTTTCTTGCACCCTCACCTACAAAATATCTTGTATGTTCCTTATCTATCTTTTTAAGTCCGAAATGCTCCATTGTAAGGCTCATACAATATGACAGCGCCTCCAATGTATTAAGTAATGTTCCGTCCAAGTCAAAAACAACAGCCTTTATCATCATTACACCTCAAATAAAAGATCTCCGTAGCTTGGCATAGGCCAAAGATCCTTATCCACAATCATCTCAAGCTCATCAACAGGCTTTCTAAGTTCCTCCATAGCAGGTACAATCACTTCTCTCATATACCTTGCATGCTTATCTACGCCTACAACCTCACCTGCATCATCCATAAGCTTTATTAAATTTTCAAGTGCAAGCTTTGCACTCTTTAAATGTTCATTCACATCTATAAGAATAGAACTTTGTGCATAAGGCTCTATATCCGCTATAGCTGTCTTTAACTTTATAATAGAGTCCGCAAGCCTTGTTGTATACCTTATAACCGCAGGTATTATAGACTTGCCTGCTATATCAATCATAGCCTTTGCTTCTATATTGATTGCCTTTGAGTATGCCTCATACTCTATCTCGACCCTTGACTCAAGCTCTTTTCTTGTAAATACCTCAAAACTCTCAAAAAGCTTTATCGAACTTTCAGAAACCAAAGCAGGAATAGCGTCAATCATACTCGGCAGATTGGACAGCCCTCTTTTTTTGGCCTCCTCCACCCACTCATTTGAATATCCGTTTCCGTTAAATATAATTCTTCGATGATCGGTAAAAAGCTGCTTTATCATATCATGTACGGCTTCATCAAAATCCTCTGATACTTCCAGTATATCTGCAGCCTCCTTAAAGCTTTCAGCCACTATCGTATTGAGTACAATATTCGGAGAAGCTATAGAATCTGAAGAACCTACCATTCTGAACTCAAACTTATTGTTGGTGAATGCAAACGGTGATGTCCTGTTTCTGTCTGTGGCATCCGTTTCAAAGTTCGGCAATGTAGCCACACCGGTTCTTAACTTGCTGCCCTGAATGGAATGTGTAGCCTCACCTACCGAGCAAAGCTGATCTATAACATCCTCAAGCTGATCTCCCAAAAATACGGATATGATTGCAGGCGGTGCCTCATGTGCTCCAAGTCTGTGGTCATTTCCCACACAGGCCGCCGACTCACGCAGCAAATCCGCATGCCTGTCAACCGCCTTAAGTATACATGCCAGTACAAGCAAAAACTGTATATTCTCATGCGGTGTATCTCCCGGATTTAACATATTTATTCCGTCATCGCTTGTCAGCGACCAGTTGTTGTGCTTTCCCGAACCGTTCACACCTGCAAAAGGCTTCTCATTAAGCAAACAGGTAAGTCCATGTCTTCCGGCCACCTTTTTCATAGTCTCCATAGTCACCTGATTGTGGTCTACAGCTACATTTACCTGCTCATATACAGGTGCAAGCTCGTGCTGTGCCGGAGCCACCTCGTTGTGCTGTGTCTTTGCCGGCACTCCGAGCATCCAAAGCTCATGGTTGATATCATTCATATATGAAGCTATTCTCTCTCTGATAGAGCCGAAATAGTGGTCTTCAAGCTCCTGACCCTTCGGCGGCATAGCTCCGAAAAGTGTCCTGCCTGTATATATAAGGTCTTTTCTTTGCAGATACTTATCCCTGTCAACAATGAAATACTCCTGTTCGGCACCTACAGACGGCACTACTCTGTGTGATGTGGTATTGCCGAAAAGTCTAAGTATTCTAAGCGCCTGTGTATTTATAGCCTGCATGGAACGAAGCAGCGGCGTCTTTTTATCAAGCGCCTCACCCTTATATGAACAAAACGCCGTAGGTATATATAAGTAACCCCCAGTGAATCCTTCTTTAAAAATGCCGGAGAAGTACAATCCCATGCCGTATATCCTCTGGCCTCAAATGTCGCTCTGAGACCTCCTGAAGGAAAGCTTGAAGCATCAGACTCTCCTTTTGTAAGCTCTTTGGCTGAAAACTCCATTATAACCTTGCCGTTTTTCGGTGCGGAAATAAAAGAATCATGTTTTTCTGCGGTTACACCTGTCAGCGGCTGAAACCAGTGAGTATAATGTGTAGCTCCCCTGTCTATAGCCCACTCTTTCATTCCGTGAGCAACCGAATCCGCTATATCATTGTCAAGCTCAAGTCCCGTCTTCAATAGTCTTTTTTAACTTTTTAAATACAGCCTTCGGTAAATATACCTGCATTGCTTCATCATTGAATACATTAGCTCCAAATATCTCTGTAATTGTATCTCTTTTCTCCATATGCACCTTTCATAACCAATCTGTAAAACCGACACCCGGTGTCCCAAAGTTTTCGCAAAGATTATAGCACAATAAAGTAAAAATTTCATCAAAAAAGGCCGCCTGATACCATATCAGTCAGCCTTTTCATCTAAACACTCTATTACTTATTATTATCTTCTTTACCAAATACATGCTTTGCAAAGCATAGCGCCGCAAATACCACTCCGATTATCGCAATTACAAGTTCAATCTTAAAAAGCATCGGAAGTACCGGTCTTAGAGACATCTGTATATCCGCCTTTGTAAGCACCGCATTAAACTGCTTTGTCGCAATGGCACTGATTACAAAAGGGAAAGTAAGTCCTGCAAGACTCGGATAAAACTTAAAATTCTTATTCTTTAAAAAGCTGCCAAAAAGATCGACTGCAACCACTATTCCGATCAGATACATAAGTAATGAAAAGATATAAATTCCTGTAAGCAGTGACATATTCTTTTTGCTCAAACGAACTTATATAACCTGCCACACAAAGACTTGCAGGTGCCGCATATATACAGGCAAGCGCCTTAGCCTCAATCTTTTTATATTTCCCAAGCTTTATATATCTGTATGAAACATATATAAAGAAAGGTATATAGAGTATAAACCCTATCCAAAAGCAAATCTGACCGAGCGCTATATTTTTAAAAGCCGGCGCCGTAACAGAAGCAACCACTATTCCGACATATACGATAAAAAAGCTGGCTGCAATCTTCATCATCTCATCAGGCAATTTTATCTTCAAAACTATATTTAATGTAAAATATATCATCAATACAAAATGAAGTACAATTGCTATATACCACACTACAATAGCAAACGCCGGCAAAACAGGCTTTATATAACCTGCCAAAAGCATTAAAGCCATAGTATATGTGCCTGAAACACTTGCAATTACAGGATTTTTCATATCTGTAGCAAAAACTTGCGGATTTGACAGATATTTCCCTGCAACAAACAAAAGACCTACAAAAGCCAAAATCCCACAGATTATCTTAAAAGACATATTATAAGCTGCAAGCAGATTTCCAAGTGCGGCAAATCCAAGTGCAACACCACTTAAAGGCAGCGGTACTCGTTTCAAAAAATTCATATCACCCTCTTACTCTTCGTCTAAGTTTTTTAATCCCTTTTCTCTTATTATAATCTCTGCAACTTTCTTAGCCGCAATTCCTGTAAATCTTATACACTGCTCCTTATGTTCACCTGCACCCATATCAAACTCTCTTGTCAGTACTCTGCAGCAGTTTGAATGCTTGCCGTTTGCCTCTCTGAAATAGTCGTGAAGTTCATGTGTGAGCTCCATACACTTCACAACCTTAGGATCCTTAGGACCATTTTTGCTCTGTTCTTCCAAATACCATACCGAGAGCCATGATTCCGCCGTTTAGAGCACCGCACATACATCCGCTCTTTCCTGCACCTACAGCCATACCTGACGACATAGCTATAACTTCTCTCGGTACATCCATCTCAAAATTGTCTACAATTGCCGCCATCAGAGCTTCGCAGCAAAAATATCCGTTTCTGTAATTGTCCTCAGCGTCCTGTCTTACCTTGTCAACACTTATTTCACCTTTGATGTTCATAATTTCCTCCAAAAAAACTTTTTCATATATTCTAACGCTGAAAAATATTTTTGTATACTAAAAAAGTGCAGATTTTGGGTATCTGCACTAAAAATAAGGTATTTTTATATAGCTTTTTTGAATATATTTATGCTATATATTCGTTTTATAGATATATTCATTGCTATTATCTATATATATTTTTTATCTATTTACTTTCCTAATATATGTCTTGCCACAAATACGCCGCTTGCTGAAGCATGTGAAAGTGAATGTGTAACACCGCTGCCGTCACCTATTACATATAAAGTCCTTATGGATGGTCTCAAGATTATTATCAAGCTCAACCTCCATATTGTAGAACTTAACTTCGACACCGTAAAGCAATGTCTCATCACCTGCAGTACCCGGTGCAATCTTATCAAGAGCGTAGATCATCTCAATGATATCGTCAAGAATTCTCTTTGGAATAACCAAAGACAGATCTCCCGGAGTGGCGCTAAGAGTAGGCGTCATAAATGACTTATTAAGTCTGCCTGCACTACTTCTTTGACCTCTTATAAGATCTCCGAACCTTTGAACCATTACACCGCCGCCAAGCATATTTGAAAGTCTGGCAATACTCTCACCGTAACCGTTACTGTCCTTAAAAGGCTCTGTAAAATGCTTTGAAACAAGCAGTGCAAAGTTGGTATTTTCAGTCTGAAGAGCCGGATCTTCATAGCTGTGTCCGTTTACGGTAACGATACCGTTGGTATTCTCATTTACCACCGCACCCTTAGGATTCATACAGAATGTTCTTACAAGATCCTGATACTTCTCTGTTCTGTATACAATCTTACTCTCATAAAGCTCATCTGTAAGATGTCTGAATATTTCTGCAGGAAGCTCCACTCTCACACCGATATCCACACGGTTTGACTTGGTAGGGAATCTTCAGATCCTTACAGATTTGCTCCATCCACTTACTTCCGCTTCTACCTACAGATACTATACACTTATCACCCTCAAACTCAGCGTCCTTTGAGTAAATCTTATATCCCTTCTCAAGCTTTTCTATCTTTCTTTATAGGTGTTGAGAAAGTGGAATTCCACCTTATCCTTAAGATAATTGTAGATATTCTCAAGCACCTCGTAGTTTATGTCTGTTCCAAGGTGACGAACGCTTGCATCAAGCAAATGCAAATTGTTCTGAAGACAAAGTCTTTTTATATCCGAGTTGGCTGTGGAATACAGCTTTGTCTTGCCTCCGCCGTATTTTACATTGATACCGTCCACATAGTGCATAAGTTCAATGGCTTTTTTCTTTCCGATATACTCGTGCAAAGTACCTCCGAACTCATTTGTGATATTGTACTTTTCCGTCCGAGAACGCACCTGCACCACCGAAACCGTTCATAATACCGCAACTCTTACAATTGATACAGGACTTTATTTTATCGCCGTCTATCGGACAATGCCTCTTCTCAAGAGGATTACCGTACTCAAAGACTGCAATTTTTAGTGAGCTGTCCTGAGTTATAAGTTCATAAGCAGAAAAGATTCCTCCCGGACCTGCTCCTATTATCATTACATCATATTTCATATCTTTCCCTTTCACAAAAGCAATATATCTTACATAAAAAATGCGATATCTCATTTGAAAATCGCAATGCAGTATTTCTATTATAATATTTCTTTGTCCTGCCCGCAATATGGAATTGATAATTCGTAAAACTTTATCAGCTTTGAAAATATTAAGCTGTAAATATTCATAATTCTTTTAGCTGTAAATATTCATAATTCTTTTACTTTACTAATTTAAACAATAGATGCATAATATAAGAATGAACGCAAAAATTAAAAACCTTAAAAAATTAACTCTAATACTTTTTTTAACATTGATTACCGTATTCAGCATGCCGATGAATACATTTGCATATGTGGACTGGCCTGAAAATGTAAATGTTTTATCGGAAGGCGCCATACTTATGGATGCCGACTCGGGAGCTGTTATATATGGTAAAAACATGCATGAGCACTACTATCCTGCCAGTATTACCAAGCTTTTGACAGCACTGATAGTGGTCGAGAATTGTAACTTGGATGACACGGTAACTTTTTCAAAAAACGCAGTATACAATGTGGAGCCCGGTTCATCAAGTGCAGGCATAGATGCAGGTGATACTCTCACAGTAAGAGATTGCCTCTATGCAATGCTTTTACAGTCTGCAAATGAGGCCGCCAATGCACTGGCTGAGCACACTGCAGGAAGTATCGAAGCATTTGCAAAAATGATGAATGATAAGGCGGCTTCACTCGGATGCAAGGATTCACACTTTGCAAATCCAAGCGGTCTGAATAACCCCGAACACTACACAAGTGCCTATGACTATGCACTTATAAGTCGTGCGGCATTCAAAAATCCTACAGTTACGGAGATAGACTCCGCAACATATTATAATCTGCCGCCTACAAGCAGAGTGCCTACCGGTCAGACGCTTTACAGCCACCACTCCATGCTTAGGAAAAACTCGGGTAATTACTACCAAAACGCCATATGTGGAAAGACAGGCTATACAACCTTGGCAGGAAATACACTGGTGACATACGCAAGAACCGACAAGATAGGACTTATTACAGTAGTATTAAACGGCAACAAGACACATTATGTGGATACACAGAGCTTGCTTGATTTCGGTTTTGCAAACTTCAAAAATGTAAAGTTGAAATCATCCGATATCGGTACAAACTTTAAAAGCAATCTTGCACTGATACCTAATTTTAACGAATACACTATAGAGCCTGATGACAACGCATCCATAACACTTCCAAACGATGCAGATGTATCTGAAGTGGAGTCGGCTATGGACTTGAGCAGTCTGAAAGCCCCACTGCCAATTCACTTTGTAAGATAAATTATAAATACAACGGCAGGCCTGTAGGCTCCGTAGATATAATTGCAAAAAAGAATGCAAGCTATGAGGCAAACACAAATAATAATACCGGTGAGGTCGCTTCAACAGCAACCGGCAATTCAAACCCTACAAGTACCGCTAATACAGGTACTCAAGGTTTTTCAAATGTAATGCTTAGTATTTCAAAGAAAAACATGATTATAGGAGGCGGCATCGCAGGCATTATACTGCTTCTTATAATTATCATCTCAATCAGAGTTCATCTGGCTAAAAAAAAGAGCGATCTCAGTGACCGTGAGCTTAGAATATACGGACTTTTGAAAAACGGATGGAGTGCTACAGATTGCGGTATAAGCGAGGACGAGGCAAAATATATAATAGAAAAGCACTAATACAGTGCTTTTTTATTTTTTCTTCAAGAAATTGTAATATCTGTTTTGCCAATTTACTTGAATTATTTTTCATATGGCTATACAATCAATTAGAAAATGTCTATTGCCATATAAAATAAATAGGGGAGATATTATGAAAAAAATAACAGATTTTTTGAGAAAGTATAAACACGCATGGGTTTTTTTATATAGTTTCATATATTTACCATGGTATATGTATCTTGAGAGAACTGTAGTCAGTGACTATCATATAATGCACACTTGGGTAGATGATCTTATTCCGTTCAACGAATACTTCATCATCCCATACTTCATTTGGTTTATATATGTATCATCCGTGCTGATCTTTTTCTTTTTCAAAGATGTGGATGAGTTTTACAGATTCGGCCTGTACCTGGCGCTCGGCATGAGCATCTCACTGTTTATCTGCCAGATATTCCCGAACGGAACCAATTTAAGACCTATGAACCTTAACCCGGGCAAGAATATATTTACACAGTTGGTGACTTTCATATACAGAAGTGATACACCTACCAATGTGTTTCCAAGTATTCATGTCTTCAACTCAATAGCGACTCATGTAGCCGTTGTAAGGTCAAGATTCTTCTACAACAACATGAAGGTAAGGTAATATCATTTATAATAATGATATCCATATGCCTGTCCACACTGTTTTTAAAACAACACTCTTTCCTTGATGTGGTAGGTGCCACTATACTCTCATATGTTATCTATCAGCTTATCTACGCAAAGATACCGCTGCCGATAAACCGCGAGGCAAGAGAAAATATAAGGATATAAAAGTCCGGCTGTAGGAAAGCTCCTACAGCCGGTTGTTTATTTTTGCATAAACTATACCTCTATAATTTCATGCTCAGTCAACTTCTTTTCTCCATCTCTTACCTGCCTTATAGACTCTCTAAGTCTTGACATATTTTCATCTGAATAAAAAGGATCGGCAGACAGCTCAAAAGGTATACGATTCTCACGCACTACTGTTTTTAAATAAATATTAATTGCTGCAGACATACTAATTCCAATATCATCAAATGTTCTCTCTGCCTTCTTTTTTATTTCATCATCAACTCTAAAGCTAATTTGTGCCATAACAGAACCTCCTCATATATTTATACTACCACAATTGCCATTATTTGTATAGTATTATGCTGTACAATAGTTATTACATTTACTTGTACTGATATGAGTAAATTCTAGTCTCTTCCGAACAAATCTCTTGTATATACTTTTGCATTTACATCATTTAAACAGTCATCATATCTGTTGGCAATAATAGCATCACTTTCTTCTTTAAAGGCTTCAATATTATTCACAATTTTGCTTCCGAAAAAAGTGGTACCGTCTTCAAGCGTAGGCTCGTAGATAACCACTTTGGCACCCTTTGCCTTGATTCGCTTTATGACACCTTGTATAGAGGACTCTCTGAAATTATCTGAATTGGACTTCATAGTAAGTCTGTAAACGCCTATGACCACATCCCTTTCCATTGCAGGATCAAAATCTCTGCCTTCACCGTAGTCATAATATCCCGCCTTTTGCAAAACCTGATCCGCAATAAAATCTTTCCTTGTCTTGTTTGACTCTACAATTGCTGAAATCATATTCTGAGGGACATCCTCATAATTTGCCAAAAGCTGCTTGGTATCCTTGGGCAGGCAGTATCCTCCATATCCGAAAGACGGATTATTATAATGCTCACCCACTCTCGGATCAAGACAAACCCCGCTTATAATCTCCTTTGTATTAAGCCCCTTCATCTCGGCATATGTATCAAGCTCATTAAAATAAGATACCCTAAGTGCAAGATATGTATTTGCAAAAAGCTTTACAGCTTCAGCCTCGGCAAATCCCATAAGTAAGACATCAATATTCTCCTTGACAGCACCCTCTTTCAAAAGCTTTGCAAAAGTATCCGCAGCCTTCATAAGTCTGGCATTCATAGTGTCGGTACCTACGATAATTCTTGACGGATACAAATTGTCATAAAGTGCCTTTGACTCTCTCAAAAACTCAGGCGAGAAAAGAATATTGTCACAGTGATACTTACTTCTGATACTCTCTGTATATCCGACAGGAATGGTTGACTTAATCACGATGACAGCATCCGGATTGTAAGCTATAACAGACTCAATAACATTCTCAATAGCTGAAGTATCAAAAAAATTCTTCTGGCTGTCATAGTTTGTAGGAGCCGCTATCACTACAAAATCCGCATCACTGTAAGCCTCCCTTGTGTCCAAAGTGGCTTTCAGATTAAGCTCCTTTTCCTTAAAATACTTTTCAATATACTCATCCTGAATAGGACTGATTCTTTTGTTTATCTTCTCAACCTTATCTGCAATAATATCCACCGCCACCACTTCATTGTGCTGCGACAATAATGTTGCGATTGATAACCCTACATAACCAGTACCTGCTATTGCTATTTTCATATACTACCCTCATTTTTATAATTCTTTGTATACTATCAAATACCTATACTCCCGGTACTTATCTATACCCTCATCAAACTGTCTTTATGAGATAATAACCATCCCTTTGCCTGTGCATATATTTTTGTCTTCTTGTATATTAACCACAACATACATGTGGATAATACTATAGACACAATAAACCTAAATATTAAATAAAAGATACTTTCTAATAAGTCTTTTTCCAAACGGAATCATTCTTGTCAAAAAGTATACTATTCCTCCGATAATGAAGAATACCATCAGCTGATATGCCTGCTGTATTACAAACTTCAATATGGACTTTTTAAAATAAAATTTGAAAGTATAGTAAGCAGTCAAAGGAAAACCAATAAACAAAATAGTAAATATTGTTGCAAATACTATTCCAAAAACTCCAAATATCTTACACATCAATATATTTAATACTATGTTTGCTATGGCTTCTATTACACCTTTCCACTTCCCATTCCACCATAATCCTGCCGCATCATAATATTGTCCTATAACATTTAACTCCTTTTCCACCAAAAAATATACTGCAAATGCAATCATTATAGTGTCATTAAATACATATTGTTCTCCGACCCACAGTCGCATAAATGGCTGATATAAACCCATAAAACACGAAAATGCAATTAACGATATTGACATATACAAAAAATTAATTGTCAACATATCTTGTTCATTCTTTTTTACAGAATCCATTGCTATACTGTTACCGATACCTGCCGATATCGAAGACATCAATATAACCATAACAGCCGATACAGCTGAACTTAAATAATAGTAATTATTATACATGGCTACCACAGTCAAACCCAACATAGTAGATACTATAATACTGTCAAATGCATTTCTACTCATATATGCAACTTTTGTCATCATCAGTCCTACCACTTTCTTTTTTATATCTCTTAGGACAGACTTATCAACTTTCCCTTCACAATATAAATCCGGATACATTCTTTTTACAAAATAAGCATTTATAACATTTGTAAGAGCACCGGCACAAGGTTGTATAACCATATATGAATAAAAATTACGAATTTTTACCAGTACAATAATTTGAATAGTGTACATCAAAATATTTGTAAACAATGTAACTTTACTGATTACATCTGTTCTTTGATATGCATTCAACTGGCATGTTCTATATGCAAATAAAAAATATGTAACGGCTGTGTTGCACAATGAAATAAGAAATACAATATGTATATTGACATCAGAAGGAACTTCTCCGTCAACAAAAAATGTAATAAACGGCATCATTATCAACCCCAATGCAACTACAATCAACCCTATTATAAAATATACTCTTTTGTATAAAGCCATAAGCGCACGAAGAGTTTTATAGTCATTCTCTACAATCGGTTTATACATGCTGTAAACAATTGCACTACCTACGCCAAGTTCTGTCAAATTTAACATATTTAAAATTGAAGTAAATAAACTGTTCAACCCCAAATACTCTATTCCAAGTTCTCTTATCAAAACAGTACGCATGACAAATGGAAAAAGTAAAGTACAAATTTTATACACTATACCCCAAATCGTATTCCTTATTGCATTTCTTGTTCTGTTTAAACGCATGGCAAATCAATCCTCTGTGTAAATATTTTGTATACCGTTCTTTTTATTTTTAATGTCAAATCATTTTGAGTCTTCTGCTGTTTTTCTTTGAATTCAGCCCACTTAAGGTTGCTCAAATCTTTATAAATGGTGTCTCTTCTTGTCGGTCTGATAAAAGGCCTCCTTAACTGATGGTTGATTATACACTCTTCTTTATAATCTAACTTCGTATACGTAATCCTTTTATTACATTCTCTCCAAAAGTTTTCTCCTTTTGTACTGTTTATCAAAATACCTGATATAATATTATCCTTTTCCAAACCTTTATATAATTTCCAACTGTCACAATCTCCTATTGTAATATCGGAAATCCTATCCTCTCTTGCATACTTACACATGTAACAACATTCCCTTAATGATTCTCCGTTAGTAAAGGCATTATAATATATATCATTTCCGCCGGGTTTTATTATAGTATGTCCATTAACCTCATAATTTATATCATAAGCAGACCTTCGCAAACTTGCTTCTAATCTATGTCGAAATCTTAATTTAGTAATATTATCGGGTAGTTCGTTTTTAATATACATACTTAACAGTTTCGGGCTTGGTACTCCATGACAAATTATATCTACAGTCAAAAGATTATCAAACTCGCATCCAAGGTAATTTCTTAACCCCGAAATTTGACAAGGTGTACCGCTAAACAAGACTTGCCTTCCTTCCAGTAAGTTTTTTTTACATAACGGAAAGACATCTGAGATTTCACTTTGTACATATTTAGAATTTTGTATTCTATATATATCTTCAACCTTATTTATTTCAACATGGCGACAAATATTATCTCTTAAATCCAACTCAACACCGTATACTACTCCACTCAGCTCTTCAATTACATATTTTGCAAAAACAGCAAATATCCCACCGGATGCACTATTCTCTATAAACTCTCCTTTCCCGGCACCACAATATGTTTCTTCGGGAAATTTAAATTCTTTGGTATTTACTATTGAGCAACATCTAACACATTTTGCACAGTTAACGCATAAACTATCGTCAATATAGGGATATAAAAAACCTTCAAAATTGAATTTCATAGATATTGCATCTACCGGACAAACATTATAACAAGCTGAACATCCTGTACATTCACTATCTATATTCAACTCACTTATTTTCATGTATCGTCTTTTTTCTTCAGATTCATGTCTACAGTTTATAGATTTCAGAGCATTGCTTAAATAGTCCAATGAATCCCTTCTCAATTCTGAAATCTTGGAATTAATTATGTTATAATCTATATCCCAATTTAAATTCATATCAAAATCACTTTCATTAACAAAGCAATTCTCTATATCTAATAATGATAAAATATTTGTCATTCTTTTCCTCATGCTTCAACCATTCATTACCTTTACCTCTATGTATAAGTGAAAACGGTTTATTCATTATCAATGAAAATAAAAGGCCGTGAAATGAGTTGGTAACAACATATGATGCATTATAAAACAGCTCAACAAATTCTTTCGGACCATAGGATGCATCCGATCCGTTTTTTTAAATCATATAATGTTTCTTGTACACTCATTGGTATAAATATTATTCTTAAATTATTTTTCTTTGGCATAATATTTAATTTTTTTCAGCATAGCTTTTTTTATACCACGAAACATATAGCATAATATATACGGTTGACCATGTCTCTTCTCTATATGGAACTTCTCCTTCCACACTTCTTTTTCAATCAATAGTGTCGGATCAACTACCTGTTTTGCTTTCCTACCGGTTATATTGCTTATATAATTAACACCATATTTCTCTCTGCATGATAAAAAATCAATTCTATTTATCCAATTCTTATATTGTTCCCTTTGTTCAACCGTCTCATTTTCGCGTCCTGTCAAACTTGGAGCATACGATATTCTCTTCCCTTCTGATGCAAATGTCAAAAAATATGCATCTAAGTTCTGTCCTATATCTGACCAAACCATATCACTTCCGGTAACAAAAGCATCATATTCATTGTCAGCTTTTTTTAAGTCCTCTAAAGAATAGTATGCATTTCTTGATGTACTGATATAACGCTCAACAAAATCATCAAACAAACTATATTTGCGTTCCCCTATATGACGATTTATTATATTTTTTTATACTGAATTCAACCGACTTTAAATTTTTTTAATATTTTTTTACCCTACATATTGCATTAGTAGGTTTTTTTCTTCCTTGAATTTTCTATCAAAAAAATCGTATAAACTCTGCGCTATAGCCTAACTCTTTTATTTTTTTGTTTGCAGTGCATACGCTTGAAGCATTGCTCCATAGTTATATTCACTATAAAACGTCAGCATTCCTATCTTTTTTTCATATGTAGTTCCATCTAAAACCTCATTTGAATTAAAGTTATTTACTATCTTTCTTATCTTAATTAAATCTGCATAATTATGTTTTATATCAGCTATCAGCTTCGTATCCATCAATACTCTATCTAAGTTATAAGCCCATTTTTTTTATAATTCATACAGGAGTATACTTCTGCCGCATAGTTATTAGAAAAAAAGCACCATTGATATATTCATTGCATTTAAACCTTTCAACAGGTATATACTCTTGTGTTTTATAAACCTCCCTAAATGTATTCCATTTTTTTTCTGATTATATTTAGTGATTCCAATATAATTTGTAACCATATCCTTACACATAGGGGACTGAAACCTGATACATCAAAAATATTCATATCTCTATAATCAAAAATCGGCTAACGCTGTCCTCAACATATCCATTACATCAAAATGCTCTTCATGCCAATCATAATATGACGGTACACAAAAATAGTAATATTCTCCATCTTGAATTATTTTCTTTAACTTTAATATTTTATTGTCTCTATTACCGTCTGCCACAAATAACCTTACGTCATTCGATTTTGATATTTTCATTAGTTCTGAATATCTTTTACTATGTATATGTTCTTTATCATCACCTGTCATATCCATATAGCATAATGTTACATCATATCTCTTATCTGACAATAATCCACTGCAACCAATCCACTCATCATCCGGATGTGGAACTAATATTAAACATTTTTTTTGTATGGCAATTTTTTTTACTGTCTGTGTCTTAGTACATCTTCTTATATAAAATGCTTTTATAAAATATATGAGTGTTCTTAATATATGTCTTATTCTAATATATATCTTCTTACATACACACATATCAGATCTATACCTCCCTAAATATTTAGTATAGTTTTATATATCTTAACATGTCTTTTAGCTACGGATTGCCACGAAAACTCAAGTTTAACCTCTTGAGTTAAATTATAATCCTTTGTGTAATTTATAGCCTCTTCAACTTTATCCCTTATATTACTTGGACTGTGCGGATCAAATGTTAAGCAGTTTTTGAATGCATTATATCCCAATATCGGTAGTGTTTTGGAAACAACCGGTACTGCTCCCGCCATCATCCCTTCTACTATTGACAATCCGAAAGTCTCTTTAAATGACGGACACAAGATTACATCGGCATTACTTACTGCTGATTTCAACAAATTATCTTTGTAGTCAAGCCAACCCCAAAAATGAATATTCTTACAATTATCTGCTTCTATTAAACATTTCTTGTAATATTCCATACTCCTGATATCCGGTCCGCCTATAAATACAAGTTCATTATCAGTATTCCTTAAAGCCCTTATTGCATTAATTTGATTCTTATTAGAATCAAATCTGGCCAAACATAAAATGTATTTCTTCCTACTCCCTAACTTCATATAGACAGAATCATCCGCATCTGTAATAGCATCCACACCGTTCGGCACTACATACACTCTGTCTGCATTTACATGAAAATTTTTAATCATATACTCCGACTCTTTTGGTGTTTCAACAATTATTGAATCTGCATTATCACATATATTAAACATCCATTTATATATTGTATTTAATGGCAGTTTTCTTAATTTCCAATATAATCCAACTGTAACTCCATTATTTATTGATACAATAGATGAAATAATAACTTTCACTCCGACTTTCTTTGCATACTCAACTAATTCTTTTGATGCGATATCAAGTTTGAAAAATATGTAAAAATATCATAATCCTTTATATTTGTGTGATATTTATCAAAAATAGTCAACTTCTATTCCCATTTTCCTTAACTCGATAACAATTCTATCTATTCTATTATGTACCCCACGGCTACATTCTGATAAGCAGTATCATATGTATGTATTAAAACTTTCATAGTTATATTCTCCGATATATGTCTTTGTATATAAACTTATTATTACAAATATCCAAAACATATTTACCTTCCAATATGTAAAACTGAACATCATTGGCAGAATCCCTAATAAACATACTATAGATATAAATACGAATATATCCTTAGATCTATATAGCATCATATTGTGTATAAACATAATAACCATTAAAATGATAAATGGGCCTATAATAATACCATGCGTAATAGTTATATCTAAAAAAAGTTATGTGCATAATTTCCGTATTTATCCTCAAAACCACCTATTCCAAGTCCGAAAAAAATAAGTTATTCTTCAGCTCTAAAATAATATTTCTCCATATCCCCGTTCTGGTTGTATAACTGTTTAAATACATTCCTTGAGATAATATACCTTCTACATCACTTAATGAATATGAGTATACTCCTATATCTTTTGAAACTTTTAAAAAATCTCAATATCTGTGTAGAAAAACAGTAATAGCATTGTCGAAACCAAGGAAATAATGCAAAATCTCTTAATACTCTCTTTTATTATTAGCGAGATATATAGTAAAAAGTATTATACCTATTGCCGAAAAATATTGCTCCTTTGTTAGCATACAGTATAATTTCCACAAAAAAATATTGATAATAAAGGGCAATATAAATCTAATTTTATAATAAAAGAAAATTACAAAACTTGAAGCAAAAAGCCGGAGTATGATAGTTCCAAAATCCATATAACCTCCGGATAATTTATATCCTGCCAGTGGGTCTTTAACCACCATGCATCCACCAACAACTGCAAGTATGCTCCAATACTTTAATAAAGCTTTTATAATTTCTAACATTAACAAAGAAAAAAATGCACTTATTGCTCCATAAATCAAAAAAATAGTAGTAATAAATCCAAGTAAATCTATTTTTTTCTAAACAAAAAAATCAATCAGAAACAAAACAGTAACTACTATATCTATTAAGCACATCCTGTTAATATTCCTTTTTATCCAGTTTAAATCCGGATTTAAAAAAATATATGATAAATAATACTACCACCTCAAACCCTAAAATATACTTTGACATATAGCTATATTGCTTCAGTATAGGTGTTAAAATGCTGAAAGAATTTATATAAAAATGCTGTAATCAACTCAGGCCATTCTATTTTTTTCTTATCTTCATACTACCTCCTACTGTTTAATTTTCTGATTCAACTTATACATAAAAAAATGATTTAAAATCGAATATATAGCAAAAAAAGGTTTTATTTTTAAAGTGTTTTTTAAAATTCTTATTGCACTCTTTAAGTCTTTTTGCTTTATATAACTTTTCATAACATCAATATAATTATACACCAATACTTTTTTTATATATCCATGTTCCTCTTTTTCTATTTTCCTAAGTTTATAGCTAAACTCACTCAACATCTTTTTCTTTAATTTTTCTAACTTCGTTCCGTTTGGGTTATTATCAATATCCGATCTTTCACGAATATATAATACTTCACCAACTTTACCCATAGAAAAATTATCATAAAATCTAAGCAGCAACTCATAATCCTGATGTCTATAATATGTTATGTCAAAACCGTTTAGCCCCTCTATAACACTTCGTCTGAACATAATCCCACTGGTTTGAGGAGTAGGCAAACCAAGAAAAATATCATGTGAAAAGTCTGTCTTATTATCTACATATATAGTCTCTCCATTTTTAATATAATCGCAATAACACGCATCCATCATATCATTTTCTAATAAATAACTAACCTGCTTCTCCACTTTTTCTTTCAAAAAAAAGTCATCATCATCTAAGAAACATACAAACTCACCACTTGTATATTTTAAGCCTGTATTTCTGGCTGCCGATCCGTTTTTATTTTTTTCATGGCATATATATTTTACTCTATTATCATTGCAAAACTTTCCCATTACTTCTGTAGTTTTTTTTCTCCACTTAGTATTTGGGTCATTGTCATCAACAACTATAACTTTTATATTTTTATAAGTTTGTTCTAAAACAGAATTTACTGCTCTTTCCAACTATGTTCGACCTTTTATATGTTGGTATAATAACATCAACTTCGTGAATCATACTCTCCTCCTTTACTTCAATTAAAAATAACTCTTCACATGTATAATTATCTACTATTCTACAGTTACGAAGAACCGGATGTATCATAACTTCTATTAAAGTATTTCTACACTTTTTTTCATCCCATATTTTCTCTTTTTTTCAAAAATCTAATTTGGAGCCAAAAAAATTGATTATTATTTTTTTATTGTACCTCATAATCTTTTTATTAATAAAAAGATTTGTAGATACTTTTTCATTCCGATTATCTCTTTTTTTGGTATATTACGTGATAGTCTAACTGTTTTAAAAACCATATATCTTAGCCAACCTAAGTACAATAAATAAAAATACTTAAATTGGTATGAGTATGCTGATGTGAGTCTAAATGTATAGTATCAAATCCAAAAATCAATAAAACGCTTTATCTGTGCCTCTATTTCTTTCGATACGGCATATCTTTCATTCCTATTAATCCACAATCTGTGACTTGACTTTTTAAAAAAAGTCCATTAAACTCACCGTTTTTTTGTTACATATCTTTGTTTTTTTTTATATCTTTTTGTTAATGGAGTCCCTTCAATTAAATTAATATGTAATCCAACCTTACTAAAATAATTGCCGTCTTTTTGCCATCTTTTACAGCTTGAATAGTATATGGCATATTTACCATTAAAGTAGTTCTATCTATTTTTTTCCGTCATTTATAATTATATCTATTGCTCTATTAACGTCTTCAGATAATCCGAAATCATCCGCGTTAGTTATAATCTTCATTCCTCATCTTACTTCTTTCTTTTAGTAATTTAACATATAAATTCCCTTTTAGTTGAATTTTGCAACTATACAATTTTTTTCAATTGTATTATATCTCCACCAAATGACATTTTAAATTTATCAATACCATTAGGATTATCTTTACTGAAATGCCACCCCACTCGTAATTTATCCTTCCTGTATCTTTTAAAAATAGCATATATCTGTCCAATGAAGATATTTATTAGCATATCCAACAAGGTTTTCTATTTTTTTATCCATCCACTTTTTTTGATGTTGAATATAATAAAAGTGTATTTTCCATATCCACAACATATGCATGAAAAAAACCATATATTCATCAGTATTGCCGTCAATTGCTACACTAATTATCATAGAATTATTTTTCCAACGCTGCCTTAACATATTTCATGTTAAATTTATTGCTCATATCTTTCTTTTTAAACATTCCATTATATGTTTTTTTCAAAAATCATATAGTAGCTGATTATTTACTACATTTTTCCTTACCGTCATATATCTTTATTTTAACATTCTCTTTTTCTGCTCTTCGTATCTCATATCTAAAATTCTTTTGATATATGATTTTGTAAGTAATCTTTTTCACATAGTAGATCTGTTCTTAATGTATATTGATTATCTAATAAACAATACTTGTTACTATATACATAATCAATATTTCCACTATAAATATATTGATGGTAAAGACATATATCCTCATCTTTAAATCTGAATTCATTTAAATTATCAAACATAATCTCCTGAATTTTAACATAAATCTTTTTATATTCAAAAATCAACCACTTATATCATTTCCTTTCTTATCTATATGTCTCATACCTTGACACATAAGCGAAATTGCTTTTAAACATAGACAGTGTATCCTTATACATACCGCACTTTGTAATAGCAAAGTATAATACATATATATATCCAAAAATTTCCAAACAGCCTTTTAATTATTCTTCCTCTACATATAAAAGTAATTATTGTTGAACCCGGTAAACCATGTTGAATCTGAAGGTATTAATCTGCCTATTGTAATAGGTAAGTAATACACTTTTAAATTCTTCTTTAAGCAATCAAACAGAAAGATATTCTCCTCTCCTGACCCATTTAAAGAACCGGCTCCAAATCTTTCATCAAACTTTATTCCATTATCTACAATGCTCCTTCTCTTAAAAACAATCTGAACACTGGATATACGTAATGATGTTAAATAATTTATTCTTAATTTCCTATTGGGATATTTTTTTGTCTTCTCTTGAAACTATAAAGCAAATTATATCTGCATCCTTAATTTGACTGAATCCCATCTCTATTTTATTTACATAATCATCTTCCAATATCTCATCATCATCGCACAAAAGACAATAGTCACCATTCGACTCTTTTATAGCTAAATTTCTACTTTTACTTAATCCTCTATCCTGTGTATTTATATGCTTTACCATATTGTCTTTAATTAAAGTTTCTTTTTTATTCTCATAATTGCATTGATTAACTATAACAACATCCGATCTTATATTTGTTCTCTTAATGATGTCTTCTCCACTCTGCATCATAACCGACATCAAAACCTCTACTTTTCCCATATTCATCCCCTCCTAAATTTAAGGTAGTACCTATTCCCAGGTAATATCACCTTCTTTTTTCATATAGTATTTTCTTTAATACCCCATAAAACATATTCCTACATGTGTAAAATAATGATATAATTACAGACCTTCCGTCACATATGTGAAACAGGTCATAATGACTCTTCAGTTTTTTTATAAACTTGTCGTGGCTAATGCTTGCCTTTCTTATCCTATATTTAGCCAAGTTTTCTTTTAAACGATACGCATATGTATTAGGTCTTCTGAATAACTTGAGTAAAATAGCATAGTCATTATTCTTCCTTATATCCTTAATTTGAATCGTCCCAAACACCTTTGCACTGTACATAACAGTGAGTTGTCCTATATAATCATACTTATAAATTTTACTCCTATTTACCTTACTTGGACCGGAAACATAAATATTCATAGGATTAGATTTTTCATCTATTTTTTCATAATCTGTAAATGACAAATTGTATCCATTTCTTTTTCATGAAATTGATTTGATGTTCCAGTTTTTTTAGGGTGACCAAATATCATCAGAGTCAAGGAAAGCTATCCACGTTCCTTCCGCTTCTCTCAAAGCCTTATTTCTGGTTAGCGCTGCTCCTAAATTCTTTTTATTCTTCAAATATTTTATTCTGCTGTCTTTAAAATTACTTACCACCTTATCTGTATCATCAGTTGAACAATCATCTACAATTATCAACTCCCAGTTTGTATATGTTTGATTTAATACAGATTTTATTGAATCACCTATAAACTTTGCAGTATTATATGAAGGCATTATTACAGAAACTAAATCACTCATCTGACCCCCTCCAATATCCTTTCAGCCTTTTTCTGTCTTTTATCATATTCTGTTTTACTAATTCTGTTATTTGAGAGCAGATAGTCTCCATAATCTGATGCAGTCACCTTTCCTTCCTCTGTAATCCCCTCCTTACTTATAAAAGCTTTTATCACAGTTTTTATAAGAATAAATAAATCATTTTTAAACGAAATATGACTTAAATAATGCAAATCATACTTTAACTTCTTGTCCCATGAAATAGCATTTCTTCCCATTATCTGTGCAAGACCTGAAAGTCCGGGTTTTGCAGTATGTCTCATTCTTTGCTTATTTGACATAAATACCATATCTTTTATAAGTTGCGGCCTCGGTCCTATAACTGACATATCTCCGTTTAAAATTGATATCACTTCAGGTAGTTCATCCAAAGATGTTGATCTTAGCCATGCTCCAAATTTTGTTATTCTACGATCATCCGGCAACAACTCTCCTCTGTCATCCTTTTCATCTGTCATTGTCCTGAACTTATACATTTTAAATATCTTTTCTCTACCTGTTTTCGGATCAATTTTTCCCGGTCTATATTGAGTGAATAATATCGGACTGCCAAGTCTTGCCCTTACAAATATTGCAATAATTGCATATAACCACCAAAATACAGTAATTGCCAAAATAGAACAAATAATATCAAATATTCTTTTTATATACATCTCATAAAATCCAATTCTTCTTAACGGCCTTTTATTATGAGTGGCTTTAAATATTTTTTTATTTTTTTTCAACAATACACACCCCTTTAATTTTACCCAAAACAACTCCTTATTACTTCAATTATCCTATCCTGTTCATCCGTTGTCATCTTTATATCGCTTGGAAGGCAAAGCCCTCTGCTGTATATGTCCATGCCGATATCCGTTATTTCCCCTGATATGTAGGCATTTGTCCTTGCTCTGCCGCTTCCCTCTCTTGTGATGAAAGGGTTCATCCTGTATATCGGTTGCATATGCATAGGCTTCCATATCGGGCGACCCTCCGCATTGATTTTAGAAAGGGATTCCAGAAATTTCCGTAGGACAAGTCTTGCCTGTTTCTTTTATGTAGCAGGTTTCATTTTCACTGCGTACCTGCCTGCACATAGCATCACTGTCCACTATTAAGCATGAGAGCCAAAAGTTCGGATTTGAATTCTCGTTATCAAAAGGGTTCAGTAAAAGCGGTAAGTCTTTCAATCCGTTCTTATATCTTTCATATATGGCCTTTTTTCTTGATATATGCTCGTCAAGGTATGAAAGCTGCCCTCTTACCACTCCTGCAATCACATTGCTCATACGGTAGTTATATCCGAGTTCTTCATGTTGATACCAAGGAGCATTTTCTCTTGCCTGTGTAGACCACTTGCGGACTTTCTTTGCAGCTTCCTCATCATCTGTAAGAAAACAGCCTCCGCTGCTGCCTGTGATTATCTTGTTACCGTTAAAAGATAGTATATTATAATCACCGAATGTACCTGTCTGTCTGCCTTTATATGTAGCGCCCAAAGATTCCGCCGCATCCTCAACCAAGACGGCATTATGTTCCTTTATTATTTTGTTAAGCTCTTCTATTTTTCCCGGCGTTCCATACAAATGTGCAACTACCACTATCTTCACATCAGGATATATCTCAAATGCTTTTTTTAACGCCTTCGGATCCATGTTCCAGGTATCATATTCACTGTCTACAAATACAGGTTCTCCGCCTTCATATACCACAGGATTTACCGTTGCCGCAAATGTCATATCAGAGCAGAACACTTTTTTACCTTCAAGCACGTTTGCTCCGGATTTCGGCATACCGTATACTTTTATTCCTGCCGCCTTTATCGCCAGATGAAGTGATGCGGTACCTGCCGAAAGCGCAACCGAATATTTTGAACCTGTATACTCACAAACCTTTTTCTCCACCTCATTGATATTTTCACCGACTGTAGACATCCAGTTTGAAGTGTACGCTTCTTTCATATACTTAAGTTCATCGCCGTGCATCGTAGGGCTGCTAAGCCAAACTCTTTTTTCAAATTTTTCAAATACCCTGTCTCCTCGAAACATCTTTCACCTCTTTTTTAGAGCCTATCAACATGCCAAAAACACAGTAAAAAAGCCTACAAGACCTCTCCTGTAAGCTTCTTAAGTTGATAAAATCAATTTGCTGCCTGTGGTAAGTCTTCATGATGTAATACATTTGCAATTTCTCTTTTATTATCAAATAACTCACTATTTATACTGTCAACATGTGCTGTATGATATGTTGTCACAATGCTCTTTATATGCTCTCTGATATTTCCGCTGTTTTCTCCCATGTATACAGAGAGCAGTCTAAGCTGCCTTAAGAATTTGTCCTCATCAAATTCAAGCGGTTTTCCTATGCTTATCAATTTGTTAGGTGTCGTCTCAAGTCCCTCTTCAGACATCAATCTTTCTTCAAAAAGCTTCTCTCCCGGGCGAAGTCCTGAATATTCTATCTTGATATCTATATCCGGACGAAGACCTGAGAGTCTTATCAGGTTTCTCGCCATCGTATCTATCTTTATCGGAGTGCCCATATCAAGTACGAATATTTCTCCACCCTTCGCATAGTTACCTGCCTGTAATACAAGTGACACAGCCTCCGATATTGTCATAAAATATCTTATGATATCGGGATGTGTGACCGTAACCGGTCCGCCTGCCTCTATCTGCTTTTTAAACTTCGGTATAACGGAGCCGTTACTTCCCAGTACATTTCCGAAGCGCACCGCTGCAAACTCTGTATCAGGATTATTTGAATGACTGTAGCAATATTCATCCATATCTATGATTCTCTTATCCCTTTGTAATCCGATAGGTCTTAGGTCATTTACTTTTCCCTCTTTAACCTTCCTTGCAAAGGTCTGGATAATCATTTCACACATTCTCTTGCTGGCACCCATCACATTTGTAGGGTTTACCGCCTTGTCGGTTGAAATCAGTACAAATCTCTTGCAATTATTATGCAGTGCCGCAAGTGCGGTATTATATGTTCCCATTACATTATTTTTATAGCCTCACAAGGACTCTCCTCCATAAGAGGAACATGCTTATGTGCCGCAGCATGATATACCACATCAGGTTTATATGCAGCAAACACCTGCTCAAGCTTGTTCAAGTCTCTTACCGACCCTATTATGGTATCAAGACTCAGATTCGGATAATTCATCAAAAGTTCCTGCTCTATCTCATAAGCGTTGTTCTCATATATATCAAATATGATAAGTCTCTTAGGTGAATGTGCCGCTATCTGCCTGCAAAGTTCACTGCCTATTGAACCTCCTCCTCCTGTCACCATAATGGTCTTTCCGTTCAGGTATTCAAAAATCTCTTCCAAGTCTACTTTTATAGGAGGTCTGCCCAGCAAGTCTTCAATATTTACATCCTTTAAATCTTTTATCTTTACCTTACCGTTTGCCAGCTGGCACATTCCCGGCAGGTTCTTTAATATACAGCCAGACTCCTTGCAAATGTTCAAAACTTTGCTCAGTTCTTCAGGCTTACTGCTCGGCATTGCCACATAGATTTTATCTATGCGATAATATTTTACATTGTCAAGTATACGATCTCTTCCGCCTGCCACCGGTATATTATCGACCGTCTTACCCCATTTATTTGTATCGTCATCTATGAAGCATACTACACTGTCATTACAGTCTTTAGTTCTTTTTATGTCACGAAGAAGTAATCTTCCTGCATTGCCGGCTCCCACTATCATCACTCTTGCTACATTACCCTTGGCTCTTTGTATATTCTCTCTGTCCGAGCGAAGCAAAAGTACAAAACGGTACGAAAATCTGCTTCCTATTATTGCCAAAAACTGTATTATAGCGCCCAGAATATAGTATGAAATAGGCATCCTGCCAAATAACAATGTTATAAAATATGTGTGTAACATAGCTGTTATTAAGCTTGTATACATAACATGTTTCAGCTCCGTATAGCTTGCAAACTTCCATATACTTTTATACAGCTTGAATAAAACAAATGTAATCAAAGCTATAAAGGTATATATCGGAATAAACTTTTCCCAGGCTGTTATATATCTGCTTTCAATATGTGAAAACTGTAAGTCAAATCGTAGCCACAATCCTGCAAGATATGAAAAATTTACCGCAATCATATCATAGATAAGCAGTATAATGACTGCTCCATTCAAGTACTTCAGCTTAAAATTCTGTTCTTGCATTGTTCCCCCCATTAACACAATCTTCTTAGATTTTATTTATATATCGGACAAATTGTGGATGAACCGTTTATTGTAATATCCATTGTCTTTGCCTGATAGTTTATACTGTGTACCGGTATTGCCGCCCATGTTCCTGTAATATTGGCATAAGCTATTACTTTTATATCCTTACCCTCAATTATATTCGGTACATATATCGACAACTTTGTAGGAATATCTGCTATCTTTCCGTTTGCATCTGTTGTAATTATCGCCATTGTCTTATCCATGGCCTTATATTCGGCAAATTCCTTTAAGCCGGTTGCATCGCTTATACTTCCACCCTGATTGATACTGTTGATGCTTGCCACAACCTTTTCAGGAAGTCCTGCCGTTTCACTGCCGACGCTTGGAGTTATCGCGTGTCCGCCTTCAATCGCACCTATAAATCTTGCCGCTGTGGAATTAGTCTGTGTATTTACAGCGGATGACTGAGTATTTGTCTGAGTGTTTGCACCTGAATGTGAACTTGATGCTCCTCTGTGGACGCTTCCGCCGCCCGAACCGCCTCTGCTGTGACTTCCGCCGCCGCCACCTCCGCCACCGCCTCTTCTTGAGTGGCCTGTATTTGAACCTAAACCTCCTTGTACACTTGTGGCTCCATATGCTCCTCCTGCTATTGACATAGCCAATATGCATGACAACACTGCTATACCCTTTTTATTCATACTTCTATTCCTTTCCCTATTGATGTCCTACTCTTTTGTGTAAAACAAATCAATAATTTTATTCATTGCCTTATCACGGTCCATATAGAACTCATCATAAAGCTCCGTTTTCTTATTTTCCCCTTCAAGTACATATATCTTTTCTTCGTCGAAGTCATCATCCGATATTGCGCAGGCACCAAGCTTTAAAATCATATCCTTTTGCATATCGGTATATGAATACGGCTCAATATCATTTAAGATATCAACAATTATTGAATCTCCTTTAAATTGTTTTAATTTCTGTTGATATGCCCTTAAATACTCCTTATGTGCCTCTATTCTTTCCATAGCTGAAAAATCCTTGCTTGTGTCTCTGAATCTTAAGAATTTTTCCGCCATATTTCCTTTCAATGTAACCGTATCTCCCTTAATAAATGACTTATCGACACTCTGCATTCCATCATACGGTATTACTACATCTACTCCTCCGACCGCATCATTTATCTTTTCAATGGCTGATGTATTCATAGCAAAATAATTGTCTATATTCAGTCCGTCAAACAGCTTACTTACAGACTCCTTCATAAAGTCTGAGCTTATTTCATTTCCGTCTCCGAATGCAAGGCCAATGTTATATGTTGCAATGTGCTTCCCATAATATTTCCGTTAAGGTCGGTTACAGGTATATCCGACATAGTATCTCTGGGTATAATTACCATATTTAACTTGTCGCTGTTTGTATCCCACGCTATCAGCCCTATGCTGTCAGCCTGTCCTCCCGAGCCTGCATCCTGTATATAGTGCATATCCACCGTTGAATCTATACCGAGAACAAGAATAGCCTTTACATAGCTTTTTCTTCTGTAGTTTTTCCCTTTATAGCTTAATGTACCGGTATCGGCGGATATATCCGCTTTTCTACTCAAACTTGTAGCTATCACACTGTCTTTATTTTTTTGCCAGATATTTACAGCTGTAACCGATACAGCCAATATAAGCAACACACAAAATCCGATTATCTTTTTCTTTACATGTGTTCTCATTTTTTATTGCCGTAATAATCTCCGTAATATTTGTAGTGATAGCTGTTCTTTTTCATTTCAACTCCGTTTAATACCGCCCCTATTATTTTGCAATTTACCTTTTCAAGCTGGTCTTTTACTCTCTTTACCATTCTCTGACTTACAGTGGCGCTCTTTACTACTATTACCGCACCGTCTACACATCTTCCTATAACTGCCGCATCCACTATATTTGCAAGAGGCGGAGCATCAATTATAATGTAGTCGTATTGAAGTCTTTGTTTTTTTATGAACTCATCCAGCTTATTTTCATACAAAAGTTCAGCCGGATTCGGAGCATACGGACCTGCAAATACCACATCCATATTTTTTATATTTGTCTTATATACAATATCTTCTGTATTTTGTCCGCTCAGATACTGGCTAAGTCCCTGCACATTCTCCTTTATCTGATATCTGCTGGTAAATACCGACTTTCTCATATCCGCATCCACATATAAAAACCTTTTTATCCAGTTTTTGCAAAAGCTTATCGCCAGCTGAAAAGCTTGTCTCAGATTTTTCCTTCATCCTGAATTGAGCTTGTAAAGAGTATTACTCTTAAGTTTCCGCCTGAAAAACTGTAGATTGGTTCTAAGCATTCTCATGGATTCCTCATATAGAAATCCTTTTTCCGTTTCATCTATGTTGAAAAATATTTCCATCTGTCTCCTCCAATGTTATTTCTTCTTATGTTCAGGCAAGCTTGCAAGTACTATAAGTCCAAGATTCTTTTCAAGGTCTTCTTCACTCTTTATAGTGTCGTCAAGCAATTCTATTGCAACAATAATGAATACTACAAGCATTGCGGCCGCCACTCCTCCAAGTACGGCATTCTTTTTTATGCTCGGTCCCGACTTTTCTTCCGGTACTATTCCAAGTTCTATAATCTTTGGCGGTACCACCTCCATCAAATCTCCTATATATTTTGAAGACGATGACGCTATCTGATTGACTATCTCCATAGCATTTTTCGGATTCGGATCTGTTACCGTCAGTGACAGTATTCTGGTATCGGGAGGATTATCAATCTTTAATTTGGCTCTGAGCTGCTTATAGTTGATATTAAGTCCAAGCTTTTCTATCACTTCCTCAAGCACAGGTCTGCTCTGTATCATAACCTTGTAGTCCTTTGTCAGCTGACTGCCTATCTGAAGGTCTGCCAGTGAGTTTAATGTAGTCTCCTTTGACAGTACATACATCTGAGATGTGGACTGATACTGCGGCGTAATACAAAAGATGCTGAAGACAATTGCCAGTGCAAATCCCGCTATACCTGCAAGTACAATCATCCACCACTTTCTCTTCAGTATAAAAAAAAAAAGTTCAAGTAAGTCTATCTCCGTCTCCTCGTTTGTCATTCTTTCCCCCATTTATCTACTCCATTCTATTTGCTTATTTTCTATGACTTTATTTGCATTGTCACAGATCAGTTTGCTTAAGTCGTCATTTACATACCTGCAAAGCCAATTAAGGGCCTTTTTTGTATCAGGTTTTCTCATATCTGTTCTATGCATATCCGTTGCCATAAAGGAGATATAGCCTTCCTTTATTTTTGCTTTACACCACGCCGTATTTTTATTAAACACACCCCCGTTTAAACTTGTATAGTTCATCTGAAACAGCGCACCCATGTCTCTTATCTCATCAAGTCTGTCATCCTTTTTCAGACATTCGTATCTCTCCACATGTGCAAATATCGGTATAAACCCTGCAAATGTAAGATCCCTTGTCGCCATCTTTATATAACTGAAGCTGCTTCCGGGATCAAACTCCACCAAGATATATTCGCTGTCTGCAAGTGTCAGATACTTACCGCTTTTCAAGTTTTCTATCGCCTTTTCCGAATAGAAATATCTCCTGCCCTGTATAAAGCTTGCAGTCGATATTTTCTTCTTTTACTTTACTCTTTATTATATTCAGTTTTGTTGCTATCTCATCGCTTGTAAGATCAGGCATGGTATGCGGGGTTGCAATTATCTTTTTTATTCCCTGTTCCTTTGCCATACTTATAAGCTTAAGAGACTCCTCAGGTGTCCTTGCTCCGTCGTCCACACCGTATATAATGTGGGCATGTATATCTGTTAAGCTCTCAATACCTTTCATATTCATTTATTTTAAATTGATTTTTTTATTAAGTTTTATTTTAATTACTTTTTAATTATACAACGCTATATGATTTATTCAATCAAAAATTTTAACAATGCTTAATTATAAATTTATATTTTTTTGTGGTTTATATGCAAATAATATTTTTTTAAATTTCAGTATATTATCTTTTGCTCTCCTATTTTTTTCTTATTTTTTTATCCTGCATTTTTATACAACACGATAATATACTGATTATTTCTTTCAAAAATTTTGTCAAATCGCAAAAATAAGAGTATTGAGATTGATATATTTACTTGATATACTTAAACTTAATAAATGATAACCGTTATATATTTTGGAGGGATTATGAGACTTTTGATATGTGAGGATGAAGAAGATATATTAAATGCGCTTGCCAAGGGGCTTCGCAAACAAAACTACTATGTGGATACCGCAGCTGACGGTGAAGAGGCATTGGAGCTTTATTTTGAATCAAAATATGATCTTATTGTACTTGATTTGAATATGCCTAAGCTTGACGGAATAGAAGTGTTAAAGGCTGTAAGGGAGGATAATGCGGATTGTAAGGTCATTATATTGTCTGCCAGAGATACATTAAACGACAAGGTACTTGGGCTTGACCTCGGAGCAAACGACTATCTGGTAAAACCTTTTCACTTTAAAGAACTTGAAGCCAGAATAAGAGCGCTGCTTCGCACTTCATATAATAAAAATGATGACTGTATAAGACTTGAATCTCAAGGCATAGAGCTGTTTCTTAATAAGAAGCAGGTACAAAGAAAAGGCGAGATTATTTCTCTTACACCTAAGGAATACGCCATATTTGAGTATCTGTGCCTTAATAAAGACAGATTGGTTTCAACCGCCGAACTGCTTGAACATAATATTGATATGAATGCAAGTGATGCATCGAATGTTATCAAAGTCCATATAGCGGCTATCAGAAAGAAACTTGGAAGTGATGTTATAAAAACAAACAGAGGAATGGGATACACTGTAGCTACTTAGTGCCCATTCCTCTGTTAATATTACATTTTTGATAATAAATCGTCCACTATCTGTGTGAATCCTTCAAGATTCTTTGAACCCTGTATTGCATAAACTATCTTTCCTTGTGAGTCTACAAAGAAAGTGGTAGGAAATGCCTGAAGACTCATAACAAAATCCTCTGTAGGTCCTGACGGGATGATGTTTTGATAAGTTACCTTGCTCTTATCAAGTACTTCTTTTACCGCCTGGAAGTTGCTTCCTGCATCCTGAGCTATTCCTATTACATTGACGTTCTTATCTTTCATGTTTTCCGACAACTTTTTGCAGCTCAGGGATTTCCTGTACACATGGACCGCACCAGCTGCCCCATACATTGACTACTGTAAGCTTGCTGTCCTTGAAATACATCGTTACTTATCTCCCCGCCCTCAACAGTCTTTGCACTGAACTCAGGGAAGCTTACATCTTCCTTTTTTGAATCTGCAGCTTTACTCTCATCAGCCTTCTTTGAATCTGCCGACTCGCTTGTATCGGCCTTCTTTGAATCTGTCTGTGCCTCTGTGCTTACGGACTCATTAGCAGTCTTATTTCCTGCATTGCAGGCACTTATTGCTCCCGCCATCATAATTGCCATACCTAAAACAAATAATTTCTTCATATAATTCTCCTTATCCTATTCCTATACATTCAAGGCAGATATTTACAGCCTTTTGCAGTACCACAAGGTGCTCACCTCTGACTACTCCCACACCTATCATAATAACTGCAACCGCCAAAAAGCAAAAAGGCACCGCCTTGTTTTTTTCTATTTTTTTTATAAACTTACTCATTTTTATTCTCCGAAAAGCTGATTGATATTTCTACATATTCATCGACTTTACTCTTTGCGTTAATAGTAAATCCGTGTCTGTCCGCTATATCCTTTGCTATAGCAAGACCCAGACCGCTGCCGCCGTATTTTTTAGATCTGGACTTGTCAATACAATAAAATGGTTCAAACACTCTGTTTAAATCAGCCTGTGCAATTCCTGTACCGAAATTTTTGATACTAAGTACATCACCTGTCTGTGTGATTTTTATAATCGCTTCATCAGGCGAATATCTTATTGCATTATGTACTATATTGAAGACAGCCTGTTTTAACAACACTCTGTCAGCCTGTATATTAAAGTCTGTATTATCAAATAACACCTCTACTTTTTGATGTCTGCTTTCTATATATGTCTTTAAATCAGTCAAAATATCATCTATCAAATCTTTCAGGCATATTTTTTCAAAGTTTAGGCTCTCGCCGCTGCTTAACAGTCTTAATCCCTGTACTATGGAGCTCATCATATCTATCTGCCTTGACACCACATTTACAAAATCTTTGTAATCTGAGATATCTGGATTTTCGTCCATATTTAAAACTTCAAGATTTGTCTTTATTGCGGCTACAGGGAGTCTTTAGCTCATGTGCCGCATTCTGTGAAAAACTCTTCTGCCTTATATATGAATCCTTGATATTCTCAAGCATAAAGTTAAAGGAATCCTGCAACTCCCCCACCTCATCTTTGCTTTTTACCACCGATATATTTTCGCCTACATTATTTATATCAATATCCTTTATAGCTTTTGTAAATGTACTTAACGGCTTTAATACTCTTCCGCTGACAAACCACATAAGTGCCGTTCCGAATACCGAGCAAAAAACCGTGATATAAAAGCAGTTTATCCTAAAGGTTTTCTGCGCGATATCAAAGTCAAGCTTAAAGCATCTTCCGCCCATAGTATTTGTTACATTAACACCGTCAGGTATTATAAAGATATTTGAGGCATTATCTATATTTATACGAAACGATATCAGAGATATTATGCAAAGTACTATGGCTGTAAGCAATGTCAGCTTCACTCTGATAGATAACCTATTCCACATTTGCACATCCTTTGCAATTACTGTTACATGACTTTACATTAACAAATCTTTCTTCTTTTTTCTTTCCAAACCCTGCATATGATGTGGTCAAAGCGCCGTGTCTGCAAGCTGCAGTGCAGGCCCCGCATCTTATACATTCCAATGAATTCGGGTTTGCTCTTACACTTATATCCATCTTGCAGGCTCTTTCACAAAGTCCGCAGTTTACACATTTATCTGATACAAACTCCATCTTATAAAATCCGACTTTGTTAAAGAAAGAATACAATGCTCCGAGCGGACAGATATATTTGCAAAAAGGTCTGTATGTAAATATGGAAAGTGCCGCTACAACTATCAGTATACTCAGTTTCCAGAAGAACAAAAATCCTATTGTGCTTCTAAGTCCTTCATTTTTTGCAAGTAAGGGAAGTGCTCCTCCAAGCGTTCCTGCCGGGCAGATAAGTTTGCAAAAGTAAGGTGCTCCGTTACCGAAAGCATCAACCAAAAACATCGGCAAGAGTATTACAAATGTAAGCAATATCAGATATTTCATATATCTGAGTACTCTGTCTAATTTTGCAGGAATTTTAAACTTAGGTGTAGGTATCTTATACAGTAAATCCTGTACAAAACCGAACGGACATAAAAGTCCGCATACAAGTCTTCCAAACAGTGCACCTATAAGTATTATTATACCTATTACATAGTATGATATGCTAAACTCTTACTTCCTATAACCGCCTGAAGTGAGCCTATCGGGCATGACCCTATTGCTCCCGGACATGAGTAGCAGTTTAATCCCGGTACACAGGCCACCTTCGTATTTCCTTTATATATCTTTCCGTCAAAGAATCCTTTCAGATTGGCATTTGTCACCAATGTGGCTACGGCCTGTATGACATTCTTTTTTATTTCCTGAAATCTTGTGTATTTATTCTCAAAGTATTTCATTCCCCTCTCCTAAAATAATTTCTTTGTATATTCTAGCATATATAGGTTAAGATAAGGTAAAGTATTGTAATAAAATAGGCTCCCTAAGGGAGCCTAAGCAAAACATAAGCCGGGTTATGTATTAAACGGTCATCTATCTGGTCCTTATGTTACCACAAGGCTCTAGCAACCTACCTGAATATCGGACGGGCAGCCCTTATTCGCTTTGGTCTTGCTTTGGATGGGGTTTACACGGCCTCATATGTTACCATACAAGCGGTAGTCTCTTGCACCACCTTTTCACCCTTACCTTTCGGCGGTTATTTTCTGTTGCACTTTCCTTGGAGTCGCCTCCACCGGATGTTATCCGGCATCCTGCCCTATAAAGCCCGGACTTTCCTCACACTTGTGCGACCGTCTGTTTTACTAAGTGATACTTTAACATCCGAGATGCTTTTTGGCAAGAAAAAATTATAAAATAACAATCTTTCTCCTGTACGGATTATCAAGTATCTCACCATATTTTTCAAAATAAATCGAATTATACAAAAAATCCGAATATATATTATTTTCAAATACTTTAAGACTGCTCTCACTTAGAAAGCTCTTTTGCACTGCCCGTTTTACTGATAAAAGGCTTTTTACTTCTAAGCTTAAGTTCGGATAAAAGATTGGATGAAGCCTTTTTAAATCCCAGTAATAAAGGATATGCCGCCATATCAGGCTGTGACTTTAACTCTTCCAAGGTTTTCTTTTTATGGTTTAAAAGAATATGAAAGATTGCTCTGCTTATTCTGGTATATGTAAAATTCTTACTCTTAAGGCTTAAAATAAAATCTTCAAAACTCTTACTTTTAATCTCGTTTATACTTTTATTTATTGTATTTTTTAGCTCATCCGATATATCACAGTACTCACATAAGTCTTCTCCTTTATATAACTTATCCGATATATTCCTTTGTACGCTAAATAAAAAATCATCTTCAAATATCGGCTTTGATGACTTTAAAATATCTGTATTTTCCAACGGTATTCCTCCGCTAATATTGTCAAATATATCTTTCTTACCTCTGTATAATGCATTTCTTATAGCTGTGGCTGAGGCAAATTTATCCTCTTCTATATTCTTTTCGTGATAAGTGCTTCCGTTCCTGCTTATTATAACCGGTTTTATATTTGATTTTATAAGTTTTATATTCTTAAGATATTCTATTGCAAGTATATTGTTGGGGGATGAAAGTATATCTTCTATCTGCATTCTTTGCTGCAGTGATATACTTTCACTTGCTAACTTCTCCATTATCGCACTATGTCTTGCTTTGGCATAGTTTAAACCTGAAGCCAAATATTTTTTTATTGAAATCTCAATTTCTTCCCCCGACAAAATCCCTGCTACACTGTAAAGCAAATCATAGTCATTGTTTTCCGCACCGAATGATATATAATCAACTCCAAGTATATCCAGCAAACTTATGCCGTACCGTGCAAAGTCGGCTGCACTTGCACCGCTAAAAAAGCTCGGAATTTCAAATACCGCATCTATGCCGCTATTTAACGCCATCCGTGTTCTTATACTTTTTTCAAAAACAGCCGGTGCTCCTCTTTGCACATAGTTTCCGCTCATTATAGCTACCACATAGTCGGCTCCTGAAAGTTCTTTAGCTTTTTTAATCTGATACTGATGCCCCATGTGAAAAGGATTATATTCCGCAATAATCCCCAAAATCTTCATATTCACCTCTAAAAAAGGCAATCAGTATTCTGATTGCCTAAAAAATTTATTTAATCACATCGCTCATATCATAGAGTCCGTTAGATTTTCCCATTAAGAACTTAGCCGCCGCTATTGCACCGTTTGCAAATCTTTCTTGAATATGCTCTATGGTTAAATGAAATAACCTCATCTTCTCCTGCAAAGATAACATCGTGATCACCTACTATTGTACCGCCTCGTACAGATGAGATGCCTATCTCATTCTCTCTTCTTTGTTCATGTCTGTCGCTTCTGTCATAGGTATAATCAAGCTTCTCATCCATACTTGAATTTATAGAGTCTGCAAGCAAAAGCGCTGTTCCGCTCGGAGCATCCAGCTTTCTTCTGTGATGTGCCTCCACTATCTCTATATCAAACCCTGCCTTCTTCAGTGTAGGGGCTACTTCGGCCAATACCTTTGACAATACATTGATTCCAAGTGACATATTTGCTGAACGAAGAATCGGACTTACTGATGAAAGTTCGTTTATTCTGTCAATCTGTGCCTCACTTAGACCTGTAGTACAGATAACTGCAGGAATCTTTTTTTTTTCTATAAAATCAAGCAATGTATCCGCAGCCTCTACAGATGAGAAGTCGATAACCACATCAGCAGCCACATTAACTTTATTTATACTATCCATTATAGGAAATGCAGCGTCCATATCGGCTCTGCGATCCACTCCTACAACCACTTCCATATCAGGGTCTGCAGAAATAAGGTCTGCAACCACCTTGCCCATTGCGCCGCTCGCACCGTTTAAAATAACCTTAACCATTATAAAATACCGTACTCCTTCATAGCCTTAGCCAAAACTTCCTCATGTGCCTTCTCCATAGGTGTAAGCGGAAGTCTGAGCGGTCCTACATTCTTTCCCTGAAGGTTCATAGCCGCCTTTACCGGTATAGGATTTACTTCGGCAAACAGATTGTTGATAACATCAAGCGCCTCTATCTGCATCTTTCTTGCCTTAAATATATCTCCGTCAAGCACGGCTTTACACATTTCATGGGTCTGTCTCGGTGCCACATTTGACAGTACGGATATAACACCCTTTGCACCTATACTCATAAGAGCCACTACCTGATCGTCATTTCCCGAGTACATATCTATCTGCGGACAAAGTCTTAATGTCTTTATAGCATTTGAGAAATTACCGCTTGCCTCTTTAACACCTACTATATTCTCCACATTGTTACAAGGTATGCAATAGTCTCAGGCTCGATATTCACTCCTGTTCTTCCCGGAATATTGTAAAGAAGCACCGGTATATCTATACCTTCAGCAATAGAAGTAAAGTGCTTAATAAGACCTTTTTGTGTTGCCTTGTTGTAATAAGGTGAAACTACCAATACTCCGTCAGCTCCGTACTTCTCGGCTTCCTTTGAAAACTCCACTGCAGTCTCTGTAGAATTTGAACCTGTACCTGCAACTACCGGTATTCTCTTGTTTACTATCTCAATAGTTCTCTTTATAGCATCCAAATGCTCCTCAACTGTAAGAGTTGACGCTTCACCTGTAGTACCGCAGGCTATAATGGCATCTGTGCCTCCTGCAATCTGCTCCTCAATTATTTCTTCCAATTTATTATAATTTACACTTAAATCCTCATTCATCGGTGTAATAAGTGCAACACCTGCACCTTCAAATATAGCCATAAAATCCTCCTAACTATTTTGTCTTTTCTTTCTAATGCTCACCGCATCCGAGCCTACATATCTTGCTTCAGTTTTTGAATACGCAAACTTTTGTGAACTGTAAAGTCCATAATAACCTGACAATACAAAACTTACTCCTACTACTATAGCATAATAGTTTATACCAAGGCTACCACAAAATTCAAGACCCATAAAAATGGATGCTATAGGGCAGTTGGTAACTCCTACAAAGCAGGCAATCATACCGCATGCGGTACACAGTTCATACGGAAGTCCGAAAAATTTTGCAAATGCTCCTCCGAAGGTCGCACCTATAACAAATGTAGGTACTATCTCTCCTCCTTTGAAGCCTCCTCCCATTGCCACCGCAGTGAAAAGAATTTTCATAAGAAATGCCTCATACCTGACATTTCCGCTCATGCTTCTTTCTATAAGCCAAAATCCTCCGCCGTTGTAGTCTCTGCTTCCTGAGAGTATAGTTAATATTATAAATAAAATTGCCGCAACTACAATCCTTATATACGGATTTTTAAAAAATCTTTTGTAAATATTTGCACTTTCATGCATTGCCACTGAAAATAATATTGCAACAATGGCTGTAAGTGCCGCGAGCAGTATCATAAACCCTACAAGTCTGAAGTTCCAATCAGGCGCTCTTTGTATTATGAACTTCTCCACAGGTGTATTCATAAGTTTTGCCACATATACCGCAATATATGACGACAGCAGGCACGGTATAAGTGCCGCATGATACATAACGCCTACACTGAATATTTCCATACTGAATATGGACGCCGATATCGGCGTTCCGAAAAGTGCTGAAAAGCAGATGCCATTCCGCACATTATTGCAATATTTATATCCGCCTTATCTGAAAATGAAGTCTGTCCAAGCTTTAACTTCCTTCCTATAAAGTTTCCGAGGCTTCCGCCTATCTGTAGTGCCGCACCCTCTCTTCCGGCACTTCCGCTCCAAGGTGTGTCAAAAATGAAGATATATATATTGTAGGTGCCATTTTTAAAGGAATGGTCTCCCCTGAAGATATCGAATCTATTACCCAGTTGGTTCCTCTCGGATTGTCCGCATGTATAAAGTGATACAAGGCTGAAATTATAAGTCCGAATATCGGTAAAAGATAGAGTGTGTAGCGGTGGCTTTGCCAAAAATCCGTGGCAAAGCTTATCGCATGTCCGAAGCTGGCTCCGGCAAATCCTACAACCACTCCTATTATGACTGAAAATATCCCCCATTTTATAAAATATATTATATTAGTCTTAAAATTTAATGTTTTTAAAAACTCATTAATATCTATATTCACTTTTTCATCAAGCATTATATGTTCCCTTACTTCTTACAAGTTTTGGTCTATATCCCTCTTTATTAAGTCTTTCGACTATCTGTTCCTTATGCTCCGTTCCGTAAGCTTCTATAGTAATTCTAAGCTCCACTGCGGCATTTCTGTTGATACTGATAAACTGATTGTGCTCAAGCTTTATAACATTTCCTCTCTCGCTTGCCAGTAAGTCGGCCACCTTTGCAAGTTCACCCGGCTTATCAGGTAAAAGTACGGATACCGTAAATATCCTGTCTCTTGCAATAAGTCCGTGCTGTATAAGTGATGCCATTGTAATAACATCCATATTTCCGCCGCTAAGTATTGCAACAATCTTTTTTCCCTTTACATCCAGGTGCTTTAGCGCCGCAACTGTAAGTAACCCGAGTTTTCCACTATCATCTTATGGTTTTCCACCATATCAAGGAATGATACTATAAGCTCATTGTCGTTGATTGTGATTATATCATCCACATTTTCTTTCACATAGTTAAACAGCTTATCTCCCGGTGTCTTTACTGCGGTACCGTCTGCAATCGTGTTGGCTGAAGGCAATGTAACTATATGTCCCTTCTTTGATGGATTCTTTCATGCAGGCCGCATTCTCAGGCTCCACTCCTATTACATGGATATTCGGATTCAACATCTTTGCAAGTGTCGCCACACCGGCACAAAGTCCGCCGCCTCCTATCGGTACAAGTATTATATCTACTGTAGGGAGTTCTTTGATTATCTCCATTGCGATACTGCCCTGTCCTGTAGCCACTGTAAGGTCATTGAAAGGATGTACGAATGTCGCACCGCTCTCCTTTGCATACTCCATAGCCTTTGTAGCCGCCTCATCAAATACATCTCCGTAGAGTTCTACAGTTGCACCGTAGTTTTTGGTTCTGTTTATCTTTATAAGAGGTGTAGTTGTAGGCATAAACACTGTAGCCTTTATTCCTGCAAGCTTAGCTGCGTATGCAACACCCTGAGCATGGTTTCCTGCAGAAGCTGTTACAATTCCTTTTGCCTTTTCTTCATCGGAAAGTGTTGAAATCTTATAGTATGCTCCTCTAAGCTTATATGCTCCCGTATACTGCATATTTTCAGGCTTGAAATATACTTTATTTCCGGACTGCTCCGAGAAAAACTCACTGAATACAAGTTTTGTCTCCGATGTCACCTTTTGTACAAGTTCGCTCGCCTCTTCAAATTTTTCCAATGTAAATTCCTTCATTACTTATTGCCTCGATTCTATTTTAGATAGCTTTGTCTTACTCATTACTAAAAAGTGCATCCACAAATTCTTTTGAGTTGAATTTTTGCAGATCGTCTATTTTCTCACCTACCCCGATATACTTGACAGGAATGGAAAGTTCCGCCTGTATTGCCACCGCAATACCTCCCTTGGCGCTTCCGTCAAGCTTTGTCAGTATAATACCTGTTATATTTGCCGCCTCGTTAAACACCCTTGCCTGTTCCAAAGCATTTTGTCCTGTAGTACCGTCAAGTACCACCAAGGTCTCTCTGTAGGCGTCAGGATACTCTCTTTCAATTATCTTATTGATCTTTTTAAGCTCTTCCATAAGATTTTTCTTATTGTGAAGTCTTCCTGCGGTGTCCACTATCATCACATCGGTATTTCTGGCTTTTGCCGCCTTGCATGCGTCAAATACCACAGCTCCCGGGTCTGAACCTTCGTTCTGTGCTATTATATCCACTCCGGCTCTTTTAGTCCACTCCTCAAGCTGCTCAATAGCCGCGGCTCTGAATGTATCGGCAGCCACAACCAAAACCTTTTTACCCTCATTTTTGAGCTGACTTGCAAGTTTTCCGACAGATGTGGTCTTCCCTACACCGTTTACACCTATGACAAATACTACAGACTTTCTGTTCTCAAACTCATAGGCGTTCTCGCCCAAATCCATCTTTCTTTTTATTGTGTCAATAAGCACCTCTCTGCACTGTGCAGGCGAGTTAAGATGCTCTTCCTTTACTCTCTTTCTAAGCTCTTCTATAATATCTGTAGAAGCTCTGATTCCGATATCTCCCATAATAAGAGTCTCTTCAAGCTCCTCATAAAAGTCCTCATCTATTACATCATAGCCGAGGAATACATTCTCTATTCCGCTTACTACGGCATTTCTCGTTTTTGTAAGTCCTTCTACAAGCCTTGAAAAAAATCCTTTTTTCCTTTTTCTTCCATTATCTCTCCTAATTATCCAATTCATTTTCTATCAGGTTCACTGAAACAAGTGCGGAAACACCTTTTTCCTGCATTGTAATTCCGTAAAGTCTGTCCGCAGATACCATTGTACCTCTTCTGTGTGTAATTACTATAAACTGAGTTCGGTCTGTAAGCTTATGTAAATACTTTGCAAATCTGTCTACATTTGAATCATCAAGTGCCGCCTCTATCTCATCAAGCAGTGCAAAAGGTGAAGGCTTAAGATTTTGTATTGCAAACAAAAGTGCTATGGCTGTAAGCGCCTTCTCTCCACCTGAAAGCTGCATCATGTTTTGAAGCTTCTTTCCCGGCGGCTGTGAGATTATTGTTATACCGGCCTCAAGCATATCAGTGCTTTCTTCAAGTACAAGCTTTCCGCTGCCTCCTCCGAAAAGTTCTTTAAACACTTCATTGAACTCTTTTGCAATCTCTTCAAACTTCTCGGCAAACTGCTTTTTCATCGCCACATCCAGCTCATCGATAATATTTATTAAAGTAGCTTCAGCCTCCAAGATATCCGTATGCTGCTTTTTCATAAGCTCATATCTGCCGGAAATCTCATTATAGTCTGAAATAGCATTGATATTGACATTTCCAAGTGCCTTTATCTTTGACTTCAGTGAAGATATATTTGCTCTGATATCATTTAAAGACATATCCGTATCGGTTTTCAGCTCCAATGACGAATTATATGTAAGTTCATATTCATTCCACATATAATTGGTTCTCTCGGACATCCTCTCTTCAGACTTTTCTATCTGGCCTTTCAGTCTGTAAATATCTCTGTCAAGAAGTGAAACTCTTTCACTGTAAATATCTCTGTTGTCAAATATCTTATTCTGTGACTTTGACTTTTGCTTCTTTAAGCAAAAATAAGTTCTTCTTCTCTTTGCTTAAGTTTTTTTCTATCTTTTTAGCCAACTCGTTTCTTTTGAGATATGTTCATTTTTCTATGATTTTATTTTTTTCTCATTGATATTTCTTACAATATCCTCGGCTCTTGTCTTTAAGCCCGACTTTTCATCAAGCAGTGCTTTTACATCCTCTCCGGTTCTGTTTACATTCTCATCAATAAACTCAAGCCTTTGTGAGATATTTGCTTTTTCAAGCTTTGAAGCATTCAGCTTTTCCACAAGCAGCTCTCTGGCATTTCTCTGCTCTTTGATATCACTTTCAATATCGGAGATATCCTTTCCCAGTTTGCCGAAGTCCTCACCTACATTTGAAAGTTTGGCATCAAGTCTTTTTGTCTCAATTTCTATCTCTGAAAGTTCTTTGTCGATATTGTCAAAGTCTGTCTGTACCGAAACTGATGAGGCTTTAAGTTCTTCAAGCTTTTCAATTAACCCTGCTCTTCTGTTTGATATATTGTTTTTCTCAATGATTAAATCCTGTATTACTTTTCTGTTCTCATCAAGCTTAATCTCTATATCATTTCTTTGTAAATTAAAGGATTCAAGCTTATCGTTTGCCTCATTGTAATTTTTCAAAAGTACGGATACACTTGCCTGTGCCTCTTCTATCTCTCTTTTCTTACTCAAAAGATTGGTACTGTTTTTAAAAGCACCACCGCTTATGGAACCTCCCGGACTAAGTGAATCACCGTCCAGTGTGACAACTCTGTATTCATATCTGAACTTTTTTTCAAAGGCAATAGCATTGTCTATATTGTCGATAACTATGATTCGTCCAAGCAGGCTGCCTATCAGATTTTTGTATACACTATCGTACTCAACAAGCTCACTTGCTATTCCGACTACTCCCTTTTCTTTCAAAAACTCTGTATTTGAAAATGTGTTGTTTCTCATTGCGGAAAGCGGCAAAAATGTGGCCCTTCCGAATCTGTTTTTCTTCAGATAGTCAATCAAAACCTTTGCGGTATTCTCGGAGTCGATAACCACATTTTGTATCCTGCCTCCAAGCGCGGTCTCAATAGCCACCTCATACTTTTTTGAAGCTCTGACTATATCCGCAACAACACCGTGTATACCGCCGATTCGATCTCTGGTTTCCATAATCTTTTTTATTGCAATACCGTAGCCGTCATATTTTTCCGCAAGATCCTTTAATGATGTGAGTTTTGCAGACTCGCTCTGATACTTCATCTGAAGCTCGGATGCCACTTTTGAAAACCTGATTATCTCACTGTGTACGTCTGCCTTTTTACTCTCAAGCTCATCCTTAGTGTTCTCGGCACTGTGAAGTGACTCATTCACCGAGTTTAACTCTTATTTTTCCTCATCAATCTTTAACTCAATTGTGTTTTTGACCTGTCTTACTCTCCAAAAAGTCTTTGAGTCATCTGAGATTTTCTGAGGCGAACCTGCTCCAAGATACCCTTATATCTCTCTTTTTTTGCTCTCAAATCCGCATTTCGTGAATTAAACTCCTCAGATGAAAGCCTCAATGTATCAAGTCTTTGTGCAAGCTCATCTATTTTTTTGTCAATATCTTCAAGTTCTCTTAAAAGAGCATTTTCCTTTTCATTTGCTTCTTTTAAAAGATTTGTCAGTGAAACTTTTTCTTCTTTTAAAGCTTCCAGCTCTTTTTGCTTTTTTTCAATATCACTGTCTATATTTTCGCCTCTGTATGAGAGGTTTTCATTGTTATTATTCTCGGAGTTTATCTGCTCTTTTAAAATCTCTATATGTGAGTTGATCTCTTGCAGCCTTGCCCCGTTATTTCCTATAAGATTTCTCACATCGTCAAGCTCTTCATCAAGCCTTTTTAACTCTGTAGTGATATCTTCATAGTCTGTTTTTGACTTTTCAAGTAAGTTTCTTGCATCCGCCAAGTCATCTGATAAGAGCTTTTCACGCTTTTTATATTCATTCAGATTCTGTGTTATACCGTCATACTCCATGATATAACTGTTTACATCAAAAATCTTTAATTCCTCACGCAGATTTAAAAACTCTTTTGCAACCTTGGCCTGTTTTTCAAGCGGACCAACCTGTTTTTCAAGCTCCGACAATATATCGTTTACTCTGACTAAGCTCTCTCTCTCGGACTCAAGCTTTTTGAGTGCAAGACCTTTTCTTCTTTTAAACTTTGTGATTCCTGCCGCTTCGTCAAAAAGCTCTCTTCTTTCTTCAGGTCTGCCGTTTAGTATCTTATCTACCTGACCCTGACCTATTATGGAGTATCCGTCTTTTCCTATACCCGTATCAAAGAAAAGCTCACTGATATCTTTTAATCTGCAGGCTGAACCGTTTATCAGATATTCACTCTCTCCCGATCTGAACAGTCTTCTGGATACGGTCACCTCTTTAAAATCAATATCCAGCTTGTGATCCGAATTGTCCAAGGTGATTGCAACATAGGCAAATCCGAGCGGCTTTCTAAGCTCGGTACCTGCAAAGATTACATCCTGCATATTTCCGCCTCTAAGCTGCTTGGCACTTTGCTCTCCCAACACCCATCTGACCGCATCGGATACATTGCTTTTTCCCGAGCCGTTAGGTCCCACAATACCTGTTATTCCGTTGTGAAAATCAAATACGATCTTATTTGCAAAGGACTTAAATCCCTGAATTTCAATACGCTTTAAATACATCTAAACTTTCCCTAATTTTTTCAATGCTTCATATGCCGCCGCCTGCTCGGCAGACTTTTTGCTTACGCCTTCTCCCACGCCCACTCTTTCACCGTTTATTTTCACAGCTACGATAAACTTCTTCAAATGGTCAGGGTCCTTCCTCCGACAAAAGGTCGTACTCTACCGGTCTTGAATCCTGTGATTGTATCACTTCCTGTAAGATAGTCTTGCTATCATAAAAGAAGACTTTATTTTCATATCCATTCAAAATGAATTTTAAAATCACCTCTTTTGCATTAGCAAAACCACCGTCTAAATATATGCTTCCTATAACCGCCTCAAAGGTATCACTGATTATACTCGGTCTGAATCTTCCGCCTGTATGCTCTTCACCTTTTCCAAGCTTTATAAACTCACTGAGTCTTATATTCTTTGCACAGTCCACAAGCGCAGGCTCACATACAAAGCTTGCTCTTATCTTTGTAAGTTCTCCCTCAGGCTTGTCAGGATAAACTCCGTAGAAAAACTCACTGCTTACAAGCTCTAAAACGGCATCTCCCAAAAACTCCAATCTTTCATTGGAACCGTTTTTTCCAAGCTGATGCTCATTGGCATAGGAACTGTGTGTAAGCGCCTGATTTAAAAGCTCTATATTCTTATACTCATATCCTAATAATTTTTGTAACTCATTTAAATTATTATTCATAACAACCCTCAACAATCTATATTTTATAAAGAGGCTACCGTTATCGGATATCTTAAACAGTAGCCTCGTAAACACTATCTGGCGTCTGTAGCCTTCTTTATCTCCTCAACGGCATCATTTACAGTGTGGATATTCTCTGCAACTTCCTGAGGAATCTCAAGTTCAAACTCTTCCTCAATGCCTGTAATTATCTCAAACAAGTCCAAAGAATCGGCTCCCAAATCGTCTACAAAAGAAGAACTCAGCTCAATTGTATTCTCATCAATATTTAAAACCTCAGCGATAATCTTTTTTTAACTTCTCAAATTCCATTTTTTTCTCCATTCTAATTTTTAATCATTTTCTCTCTTATAATATCACTCAAAGCTTCTTCTTTAAAGCTCTTACATTGTAAAATTGAATTACAAATCTCGTTTGCCTTTGAATTTCCGTGTGCTTTGACTACAAGTCCGTTAAGTCCGAGTAAAGGCGCACCGCCGTATCCGCTTGCATCAAAGGACTTCAATGTAGCCTTCAGTGAAGACTTTATCATCATTGCACCTATCTTTGTAAAAATGCTCTTTGTCAGGGCTTCCTTTATCTTACCGATAAGTGTGGAACCTACTCCCTCATAGAGCTTTATTATTACATTACCTACAAAGGCCTCACATACTATTACATCGGCTCCGCCTTTCGGTATCTCTCTTGCCTCTATGCTGCCTATAAAGTTTATATCCTTACATTCCTTTAATAAAGGCATTGTCTCCTTGACAAGCGCATTTCCCTTTTCTTCTTCGGCACCTATGTTTACAAGGCCTACTCTCGGATTTTTGATACCGATAACCTTTTCCATATACAAAGAACCTATCTGTGCAAACTGTACCAGATTATCCGCCCTTGCATCCACATTGGCACCACAGTCAATCAACAAAGAAACACCTTTTTTTCAGTAGGTATAAGCGGTGCAAGCGCAGGCCTTAAAACTCCCTTTATCCTGCCGACTATAAGTTGTCCGCCTACAAGTACGGCTCCGGTACTTCCGGCACTTACAAAGCCGTCCGCTTTTGCCCTCTTTTACAAGATTCATGCCTACCACTATGGATGAATCCTTCTTTGCTCTGATAGCGGCTACCGGTGCTTCTTCATTGGTTATTACCTCGCTTGAATAGACACATTCACATCTGTCTGCAAACTCGTCACTTACTTTTTTTCTCCAAAACCTCCTTCTTACCAACTAAAATAATTTTTAATATCCTTATCTTTTTTTAAGGCATCAAATGCCCCCTTTATTATTTCGTCCGGTGAATAATCTCCACCCATTGCGTCCAATGCGACTGTAACCATAATACACCTCAAATGTTTTTTCTATAACACCTCTGTATCATAACCAAATATTAAGTTCTACGCAAGACAAAATTCAAAATCCGTCTTATATTTTAAAATAAGACTATAAACTGTCCTTTAAAACTATAACTTCTCCCTCTCTGCACAGGTAAACCGCTCTTGCATCCGGGAGTTTTTTTCTTATCTCTCTGCCCTTTTCTTCCAAGGCCTTACCCTCAAGCCCAAGCGGAGTTATAACTCTATTGTCTTCAATGATACATTCCACATCGTCATGATATAATTCCTGTAAAAAACATTTATAATATTTTATCTTTTCCTGACCTTCAAGATCTTTATCCGCTATCAAATATACCATCTTATTCTCGCCCTATCGCAACAGTCATTCCGTCTTTTGCCGTCTTTTTTACTATAAGATTCTTGCATTGTATACAAACGGATCTTTCACATACATTGCCGACTCCGACAACTTTTTTTACAAACTCGGACTCACAAAAGTTCCCTTCTACCAAGTTTAATTCGTCTTTGGTAAATGTCACAAAAGGTACATTCAGTTTGTTTGCAAGACTTTTTATAGCCTCTTCATCTTTTTTTATATCAATACTTCCTACAGATTTCACCGCTCTTATGTCAAGGCCTTCTTTTATAAACACTTCATTTACAAAATCTGTAAGCTTACTTGCATCAGTATCTTTTTTACATCCAACGCCTATGTACAAATCCTTAGGTATTAAAGTCAGAACACTCTCATCATAGATTTTGTCACTTATCCTCACTTTTATATCACAAGATTTATTCTCAGGATTAAGTTTTTTCTTAAGCTCTTTTACATCAAACCCTTCAATATCACTGTCAATATCGACATATTTTTTATCAAGCAGTGCGGCACTGACATCCTTTGCAAGTTTTCTTGATGATATAAAAAGGTCGTGTTTTTTTGCAAATACATCTACCGCAAAAGCACCGTTTATATCTGTCGCAGTTGTAATAATAGGAGTGGCAAATAATGCCCCTCCTATATATTGTGCCAACTCGTTGGCTCCGCCCACATGACCTGAAAGCAGCGGTATAACATACCTTCCAAGTTCATCTATTACAAGCACTGCAGGATCATAAAATTTGTCCTTCACATACGGTGCTATACTCCTTACCGCTATCCCTGTCGCTCCTACAAAAATGATTGCATCATCACTGAAATGTTTCTTCACAGTCTCTTTAAGATCTTCAAGCGGCTTCATTCTGTTATCCGACAGATATTTTCCTAGCGTATACGACGATATATTCGCTTCACTCAAAATATCAATCAATTTTGTATTTATATCTCCACCCTTTGCGGTAAATGATATAATTGTTATATTTTTCATAGGCTGTAATAACTTTGTCTGTACTCTTTTTTCTCAGGCTTTGTATTCCATAAAACCACCAGCAGTACTATAGCCGGTATAATCATTATATATGATACAGCTGTTATAGCGTTGTTTATCAAATCCGTATTGAGTGCGGCAGGCAGATTGCCTATAGTATTGTTAAATATATGGATAAACATTGTGACAAATATATTTCTTGTCTTGTAGTAGATAAGTCCCATAATGCAACCCATAATGGCTGTATACACGCTTTGTACAAATATCATATGCCATACACCGAAAGCCACACCTGATACGATAATTGCAAACCAAGGGTTTTTCGTCACTCTCTCAAGTGAGTTGAATATAAGCAGTCTGAAGAGTATCTCTTCCACAATCGGTCCTACTATAGATATTGAAAGCAAAGACCAGATATATGCACCCGATTCAAGGTCGTCATATACTCCTGAAAAATACTCGTTGTTCTTTGCTATAAAAGGTATAACCACCAAAAATCTGTCGACTATCTCAAACCACAGACCTGCTATACCGTAGAATGCAAACCCCATTACAATACCGAATATGATACCTTTAAAGAGTCCTATCTTCACTCTTTCATCATGTCTTTTTACTATAAAAATTGCCAAAATAAGATATATGACAATAAGCGCTAAAGATATGAATGTGTCTACAACCGCATTTATACTCGGCAAAGCACATCAGGTATTATACCGAACTTTACATCCAGGTAATTGATTTTATCAAATATAATATTGCTTATCCACTCATAGCTCAAACATAAAACAAAAGCCAGAGCGCACCAAAATACTATCTTTATATATTTTTTCATTTGACTCCTCTTTTTATTATTATCTAAAAAGGTCGCAGATGAAACCACCTACGACCTTATAAAAATTATTTTATTCCTCGCCTGACTCTGAATTTCTTGCATTCTCTTTCTCAAGCTCTTCATTAGCCTGTGTCAAAGCCTTAATGCTGAGTGATATCTTCTTCTCAGGCTCGTTGAACTCAACGATAACAGCCTCAACTTCATCACCTACTTTAAGTACATCTGAAGGCTTCTCTACATGGTCGTGTGAAATCTGTGATACATGAAGTAATGCATCAACACCGTTTGAAATCTCAACGAATGCACCGAAGTCAGTCATTCTTGCGACTTTTCCCTTAACTACATTACCGCGTGCAAACTTCTCTTCAGCGTCAAGCCACGGGTTCTGATCAGGGAACTTCATAGAAAGTGCAATCTTCTCACCTGAGATATCTTTGATAAATGCTGTTACCTTATCTCCTGATTTGAAAACTTTCTTAGGATTCTCCACTCTGCCCCAGCTCATCTCTGAGATATGTAAGAGTCCGTCAGCACCGCCAAGGTCTACGAATGCACCGAAGTCTGTAACATTCTTTACTGTACCTTCGATAACATCACCAGGTGTTATCTTCTCAAATAAAGCTTTCTTCTGCTCTTCTTTTTTTAGCAAGAAGAAGCTGCTTTCTGTCACCGATAATTCTTCTTCTTCTCGGATTGAATTCTGTAATAATGAATTCAATATCTGCATCTTTATACTTAGATAAATCTCTTTCAAATGTATCTGATACAAGTGATGCCGGTATAAACACTCTTGCATCGTCTACAACTACACTAAGTCCGCCGTCAACTACCTGTACTACCTTACCTGTGAGTACTTCCTTGTTGTTGAAAGCGTCCTCAAGCTTCTTATTACCTCTATCCTGAGCCAATCTCTTGTATGAAAGGAGAACCTGTCCTTCTCCGTCGTTTATCTTTAAGACTTTAGCTTCCATCTCGTCACCGACATTTACAACTGTTCTTAAATCTAAACTGTTGTCATTACTATATTCACTTCTTGTGATGATACCATCTGACTTAAAACCAACATTAAGGATTATTTGATCTTCCTTAACATTGATTACCTTACCGTTGACAACTTCTCCAGTGTGTAGAGTCTTGAATGACTCATCTAACATTTGTTCAAAACTTAGATCTGACAATATTTTGAACCTCCTCAATGATATGTTTTGGGGTCGAAGCCCCTGCCGTAATACCTACACTATCCACAGAAAGTAAAGCATCATAATTTAGGTCCTCAAGAGTTTGAATAAATACTGTATTCTTACATTCTTCCTGACATATTTCCACAAGCTTGCCTGTATTGGAGCTTTTTTTGTCTCCAATAACTATCATGGCATCCACATTTGATGCTATTTTTTTTGCCTCAGCTTGTCTTTCCTGTGTTGCATTGCAAATCGTATTAAAACATCTTACATCATAACCCAAAAGCGATATTTTATCAATGATTTCTTGAAATTTTTTATGATTAAATGTCGTCTGAGCCACAATTATTATTTCTTCATCTTTTTTTAAGCCTAAATTTATGAACTGCTCTATATTTTCCACCGCATAGGTGTTTTCATCGCCCCAACCTTTAATTCCCATTACTTCAGGATGATCGGGGTTTCCGATTATTACCACAGTTTTACCTTTGCCGCTTTGTACGGAAACTATGGCATGAATCTTTTTTACAAACGGGCATGTGGCATCCACAACCCTATGTCCGCTTTGTTTTACAAAATTGTATACCTCTCTGCTGACTCCATGTGAACGGATAATCACCGTGCCCTTTGGCAGTGAAGCCAAATCTTCCATCTTCACAGCCTCCACACCTCGTTTTTTCATATCCTTCACCACTTCTTCATTGTGTATGATAGGTCCAAGTGTGTATACAATCTCATTTTCCTTTTTTGCTTCTTCATATACGGTATTTACCGCCTTTTCCACTCCGAAACAAAATCCTGCACTTTTTGCCAATTCTACTTTCATCTTTCCTCTTTTACCATATCAAGTATCTTTGATACGACCTCTTCTAGTGTCATATCGGATGTGTCCAGATAATATGCATCATCAGCCTGCTTTAGAGGGGATATCTCTCTGTTCATATCGGCCTCATCTCTTTTTATGATTTCAGCTTCTATGTCCCCTTCATTAAGTGTGGACTTATCAAAGCCCTTTTCTATAAGCTCAAGATACCTTCTTCTTGCTCTGACATTTGAGCTTGCACAAAGATATATCTTAAGGTCCGCATTAGGCAGTACCACCGTACCTATATCTCTGCCGTCCATCACCACATTTTCTCTCTCCGCCAGCTTTCTTTGCAGCGCTACAAGCTTTTCTCTTACACTTTTTACGGCACTGAACTTACTTGCAAGCTTGCCTATTTCTTCAAGTCTTAACTTAGAGCTTACATCTATGTTGTTTAAAAATACTCTTTGCTCGCCGTTCACATACTTTATACTTATATCAAGGTTTGCTAAAAGCTTATCTATTCTTTCATCGTCACTTTCCTTTATCCCTTTTTCCAAAAAGAAAAGTGCCACCGCTCTATACATTGCACCGGTGTCTATATATACAAAGCCCAGCTTTTTGCTGAGAGCCTTTGCTATAGTAGACTTTCCGGCTCCTGCCGGTCCGTCAATCGCTATACTGTACATTTCCTGCTCCTTCTCCTGCAGCATATCCGCTTGACCATGCTATCTGAAGATTGTATCCGCCTGTAAGGGCATCAAGGTCAAGCACCTCTCCTGCAAAGAAAAGCCCCTTAACACTCTTTGACTCCATAGTCTTAGGATTTATTTGTGATACTTCCACTCCGCCCTTGGTTATAATGGCCTCGTTAAAACCTCTTGTGGAGCTTAACTTAAACTCAAGGTTTTTGGTTGCGCTTACAAGTCTGTGTCTTTCTTCTTTGGTAAGCAGATTCACCTTTTTTTCAGGGTCTATTTTGCTCTGATATATTACCTCGTCTATAAGCTTTGTAGGAAAGAGCTTGTTTAGAGAGTTTTTAAGTTGCTTGTTTTTTTGCTCCGCAAAATCTCTAAGTATTCTCTCGTCAAGCTTTTCATTATCAAGTGCCGGCTTTAAATCAATACAAAGTCTGTATCCTTTTATATCCCTGTTTCCGATAAGAGCCGATGCCGATATTATCACCGGACCGCTTACACCGAAATGTGTGAAAAGCATTTCACCGAATTCGTCATACACAAGCTTTTTGTCGTTGTAGATGTATGCATGAATATTTCTTAGTGAAAGCCCCTGTAAAGCTTTTACTCTTTCACCTTCCACATTGAAAGGTACCAGCGAAGGGTAGAGCTTACTTACACTAAGTCCCGCTTCTTTGCAAACCTGTAGCCGTCTCCGTCCGAGCCTGTAGCCTGATAAGACATTCCGCCTGTAGCCACTATTACGGCATCCGCCATGATTTTATTTTTTCCTACAATCACGCCGACACATCTGTTATTTTCTATTATCAGCTCATCAACTTTGGTGTTTAATCTTATATCCACACCCAAATCTCTTATAGCCTTTTCAATAGATTTTATAACATCCGATGAGTGGTCGCTGACCGGAAAGACTCTGTTTCCTCTTTCCACCTTCAGCTTGGTACCGTTGTTTTCTACAAGGTTCATTATATCTTCATTGGTAAAATTTCTGAAAGCACTGAATAAAAATCTCTTATTGCTTACCACATTTTCCATTACAGTATTCATATCGGATGCATTGGTCAAATTGCATCTGCCCTTTCCTGTAATATAAATCTTTTTTTCCAAGCTTTTCATTCTTTTCAAGGAGTATAACCTTGTTTGATGTTAAAGCAGCGGAGTATGCCGCTATCATTCCTGCTGCACCTCCGCCTATTATTACCACTTTGCTCATTTTATGATACCGATTTTACAAACATATCGTATATAGCCTTTATAGTTGTTTCAAAGTCGTTCTCCTTGACACCTACGATGATATTAAGCTCCGATGAACCCTGATCTATCATCTTTACATTGACTCTTGCATGTGCAAGTGCCGAGAAAATTCTTCCGGCAGTACCTCTGTTTGCCTTCATTCCTCTACCCACTATGGCTATAAGCGCAAGTCCGGACTCCATCTCTACAGTATCCGGAGCTACGGCTCTGTGTATACCTGAAACTATCTGCTGCTCATGCTCCTCAAACTCGGACTGGTGAACAAGCACAGTCATTGTATCGATACCTGAAGGCATATGCTCTATAGATATGTCGTTCTCCGCAAATACATTAAGTACTCTTGCGCAGAAACCTACCTCGGAGTTCATCATAGCCTTATCCACATTGATTGCACAAAATCCCTTCTTACCTGCAATACCTGTGATTGTGAACTTTGAGCTCTTGCAAGTGCTCTCTACAATCATTGTACCCTTGTCGTCAGGCTTGTTTGTATTTCTGATATTGATAGGGATTCCCTCTTTTCTTACAGGGAAGATGGCATCCTCATGAAGCACTGAAGCTCCCATATACGCGAGTTCTCTAAGCTCCTTGTATGTGATTGACTCTATAGGCTCGGGATTTGGTATGATTCTGGGGTCCGCCACCAAAAATCCCGATACATCCGTCCAGTTCTCATACAAATCCGCTCTTATACCTCTTGCAACTATAGATCCTGTGATGTCTGATCCTCCTCTTGAGAAAGTTCTTATCTTTCCTGAGTGGTCGCTTCCGTAAAATCCCGGTATTACGGCTCTGCTTACCTTTTCAAGTCTGGCTGCAACCTCAATGTTTGTAGCTTCCGCGTCAAATGTACCGTCCTCAAAGAAGAATATCATCTCCGCCGGATCTACAAACTCCACTCCGAGGTAGTTTGCCATTATAAGACCGTTTAAATACTCACCTCTTGAAGCCGCATACTCTCTGCCCGCTTTATTTAAAAACTCTTCCTCAATCTTTGCAAATTCATGGTCAAGATTCAGATTAAGTGAAAGACCGTCTATGATTTCCTCATATCTTGCCTTAATCTTTTCAAATTTTTTCTTATATGCTCCACCTTCTGCCGCAAGGTCATATGTCTCATACAAAAGGTCTGTTACTTTTTCATCTTTAGGGTTTCTCTTACCCGGTGCTGAAGGTACGACAAATCTTCTTGATTTGTCGGCCTTTATTATATCTCCCACTTTTTTGAACTGATGTGCACTGGCAAGTGAGCTGCCTCCAAACTTTACTACTTTTATCATTATCTTCTCCAAATTTTTTTTATCTGAAATATTTTACACCAGATTCAAAAATTTGCAAATCCTGTTTTTTGAAAACATTTATATATGCACCGTCTTCTCTTCTCTCCGAATGTGCCATTTTTCCGAATATTCTGCCGTCCAAACTTGTAATACCTTCTATAGCGGCATATGAGCCGTTAGGATTGTACTCGCCGTCCATTGTAGGATTTCCGGATAAATCCACATATCTTGTAGCAACCTGACCGTTTTCAAAGAGTTCCTTTATCTTTGCCTCGCTTGCCACAAATCTTCCCTCACCGTGTGAAATCGGATTTGCATATACATCTCCCAAGTTTTGCGTTCATAAGCCAAGGTGACTTATTGCTTGTAACCTTAAGATAAGCCATCTTTGAAATATGTCTGCCTATGGTATTTGTTGCAAGCGTGGCTGAAGTCTCCTCCTGCTCTTTTATAACTCCGTCAGGCAAAAGTCCAAGCTTTATAAGAGTCTGGAATCCGTTGCAAACTCCAAGTATAAGTCCGTCTCTGTTAAGCAAATCTTCTATCTCTTTTTTCAAAATTTCATTTCTGAATACGGTGGCAAAAAACTTTGCCGAGCCGTCAGGCTCGTCACCTGCCGAGAAACCTCCTGGGAACATTATAATCTGAGAGTTTCTTATCTCATCCCTGTACTTTTCAACCGATTCCTTTATGGCTAAAGGTGAGCTGTTTCTGAATACAAACGCCTCTGCAGCCGCACCTGCTCTGTTAAAGGCTCTGATAGAGTCATACTCGCAGTTGGTTCCCGGCATAACAGGTACAAATACTCTCGGAGTCGGATGTTTTTCTTTTGATATATAAACACTGTCCGCTTTATATATCTTATCCTCTGCGCACTCCTTGTTATCAGGCTCTTGTACTGACGGAAATACTTTTTCAAGCGGCTTCTTCCAGCTCTCAAGCAACTCATCAAGTGAAATCTCAATGTCTCCTACAACCAATTTAGGCTTGTCTATAACTTCACCCAAGTATATTGCATCTGCAAAATCAAGTTTATTTTCACATTCCACAAGGAAACTTCCGAACTCAGGAGCAAAAAGTGTGTCTTCATCCGCAGATAAGTTCGCTCCGAGCATATTTCCGAAGCACATCTTAGATATTGCCTCAACACATCCGTTTCTCTCGGTTACAAATGCGCTTACTATATTTTCAGCCTCAATTTCTTTTTGAACATACTCATAGAGCTTCTTTAAATATTCAAAATCGGGAAGATTATACTTATCTCTCTTTACTCTAAGTAAATAAAGCTTGTTACCTGCCTTCTTTAACTCTGTGGATATTATATTTTTATTTTCTCCCACAGCCACCGCAAATGAAACCAGTGTAGGAGGCACATTTATTTCATTGAAAGTACCTGACATGGAGTCCTTGCCTCCTATAGATGCAAGCCCGAGTCTCATCTGTGCTTCATATGCGCCAAGCAGTGCCGCCAAAGGCTCTCCCCATGTGGCTTCACTTGTCATCCTTCTAAAGTACTCCTGGAAAGTAAAATGTACCTTCTTATAGTCACCGCCTACCGCTACTATTTTGCTTAGTGAAGTGACTATTGCATACATTGCCCCGTGATAAGGGCTCCAACTTGATAAATACGGATCAAATCCGTAACTCATAACAGTGACCGCATCGCTCTTTTCATTTAGAAGCGGCAACTTTGCAACCATGCTCTGTGTCTCTGAAAGCTGGTATTTTCCGCCATAAGGCATCAATACACTCTTTCCTCCGATACTTGCATCAAACATCTCCACAAGTCCCTTTTGTGATGCCACATTCAAGTCAGAAACAGTTTCAAGCCATCTCTCCTTTAAAGGTAATTTATCATCCCTCTTATCAAAGATATTTTCATCACTTGGAGTTTTTACATATACCTTGGTTGTAGCGGTTGCACCGTTTGTATCAAGGAACGCTCTTGAAAGGTCTACTATTTTTTTTCCTCTCCAAGTCATTTGCAGTCTTTTTTCTTCCACAACCTTTGCTACAATACTTGTCTCAAGGTTTTCTTCCTCTGCATATTTACAAAATTCATCTACAGACTTAGGATCCAGTACTACAGCCATTCTCTCCTGTGACTCGGAGATTGCAAGCTCCGTACCGTCAAGTCCGGCGTACTTTTTAGGTACCTTGTCAAGATCTATTATAAGTCCGTCCGCAAGTTCTCCTATTGCTACAGATACTCCTCCGGCTCCAAAGTCATTACATTTTTTTATAAGTTTTGTCACTTCAGGTCTTTTAAAGAGTCTTTGTATCTTTCTCTCTGTAGGTGCATTACCTTTTTGTACCTCTGCGCCTGCCGTAACTATGGAATCGGTCTTATGTACTTTACTTGAACCTGTAGCACCTCCGATACCGTCTCTTCCGGTTCTTCCTCCAAGAAGTACTATGATATCTCCCGGATCCGAGGTCTTTCTTATAACATTTTCTCTCTTTGCGGCACCCATCACCGCACCGATTTCCATTCTCTTTGCCACATAGTCCGGATGATATATCTCTTTTACATACCCTGTAGCCAGTCCTATCTGATTGCCGTATGATGAATAGCCGTGTGCCGCTCCTGTAACTATCTTTCTTTGCGGCAACTTGCCTGCAAGGGTCTTTTCAATAGGAAGTGTAGGGTCGGCAGCTCCTGTGATTCTCATAGCCTGATACACATAGGTTCTACCTGACAGCGGATCTCTTATAGCACCTCCAAGACAGGTTGCGGCACCTCCGAAAGGCTCTATTTCCGTCGGGTGGTTATGCGTTTCATTCTTAAAGTTGATAAGCCACTCTTCTTTTTTACCGTCCACAACTATAGGTACGACTATGGAGCAGGCGTTTATCTCGTCAGTCTCTTCAACATCATTAAGTATTCCGTCAGCCTTCAGCTTTTTCATAGCTGAAAGTGCAATGTCCATAAGGCATATCTTCTTGCCTGATTTATTTTGATAAAGCACCTTTCTGTCATCCAGATACCTCTGATATGACTCCTTTATAGGTACGCCAAAAAATCCCTCCTCAAAGTCCACATCGCAAATCTCTGTAGAAAAAGTCGTATGTCTGCAGTGATCCGACCAATATGTGTCAAGTACTCTTATCTCAGTGATAGAGGGATCTCTTTTTTCGTCGTTTTTTAAATAATTTTGTATAAACTTAAAGTCGTCAAAAGTCATAGCCAATGAAAGGCTCTCATAACACTCTCTTAAAGCCTTTTCATCCATCTTTATAAAGCCGTCAATTATATCCACGTCTTTAGGAACTTCAAAGTCAATCTTTAAAGTTTCAGGTAGGGACTCATTTGCAATTCTTGAATCTACAGGATTTATGCAGTAATTTTTTATTTTCTCCTTGTCCTCACTACTGAAGTTTCCAAAGAAACATAGGTGGTTGCCGAACGAATATCAATGTCGTCTTCGCTTCCTAAAAGCTTTACACACTGTATTGCGGAATCCGCTCTTTGGTCAAACTGTCCCGGCAAATATTCTACAGTAAAGAAAAAGTCTCCGTCTTTATGTGGAAAGCTGCCTTCATAACAGTTATCAAGCGGCGGTTCACAAAAAATAGTATTGATGCTTCTTTTATAGTCATTATCCGATATATTTTCAATATCATATCTGACCAAAACCCTTACATCCAAGAGGTCTTTTAATCCGCAATAATTCCTAAGCTCGCTTAAAAGTTCCTTTGCTCTGATGGCAAAATCTCTCTTCTTCTCTACATAAATCCTTCTAACGCCCATTTTTCCTCCATTTCCCAGAAAAATACAACTGCAAACGATTAACAGGTTTTAAGCTTATAATTGTAAAACCTTATGCTATAAACTTTTAATATGACTTTGTATACCGTCACATACAATATTTGAAAGTTCGCCCATGATAAGCGGTTTTGCGTACTGAATAAAATGTTCGTTCACATAAAATCCGTCCTCACTTATCCACTCTCCAGGTATACACTTTTCAATATTTGCAACTAAATTTATATCACATTTTTTAACAATAGACAAATATGGAGAATCTTCCACTCTTTCAAAGTTCATCATGACTCCCGTGTTACCGTCAAGTCCCGCCTTTGCTCCCAAAAATCCGATATTAAACGCCTCATCAATATCGGTCTTACTCTGAAGATGTGCGGCAGCCCTTTGAAGTGTGTTTATCTCAACAGCTCTGGTCTTTACACCTAATTCAGTTTTTATCTTTTTAGCCAAAAAAGCGGCCGTTCCCGAAAGCATCTTATGTCCGAATGCATCCACATTGCACTCGTCCTCACTGATATGATGTCCGTTTGTATCCTTAATACCTTCCGAAACCGCTACGACTATATTGCCCTTTGTCTGCATCCTGTCGGATAATATACCGATAAATTTCTTTAAATCAAGTCCTATCTCAGGCAGCAGTATAAAATCAGGTCCGTCGTTTAATTTATTCTTTGCTAAAGCCGCTGCGGCCGTAAGCCAACCGGCATTTCTTCCCATTATCTCAACAAAGGTCACACTCTTTAAATCGTATACATTTGAATCTCTTACTATCTCTGAGATGGATGTTGCAATATATTTTGCGGCACTTCCAAATCCCGGAGTGTGATCCGTTACAGGCAGGTCATTGTCAATAGTCTTCGGTACTCCGACAAATCTTATCTCACTGCCGTTTATTTTTGCATAGTCCGACAACTTCTTTATAGTATCCATTGAGTCGTTGCCGCCGATATATATGAAAACACCGATATTGTATTTATCAAGTATTTCAAAAATTCTCTCATAAACCTCATCGCCTTTTTTTACCTCAGGCAATTTGTATCTGCATGAGCCGAGGTATGAACTCGGTGTCCTCTTTAAAAGTTCGACATTAAGCTCCGACTCAAGCGTATCGTCAAGGTTTATTATATTTTCTTTTAAGAGTCCTTCTATACCGTATCTCATTCCGTATACCGTATCAATTCCAAGTTCCTTTGCACCGACATAAACTCCTGCCAGTGACGAATTGATAGCCGCTGTAGGACCTCCCGACTGACCTACAATCAAATTCTTTCTTTCCATAGCTTTTTCATCTCCTAATTTATTTTTTCCAAATCAATTGCATTAAGACTTATTTTCAAAAGTTCCTCCACTTCATCCCTTGGAATCTGTAACCTTTTTGCCAGCTCCTCAACGCTCGCTTCTTTGCCATGCTCAGCCGCCAATTCGCTTGAGACGTCCATAAGCTCATTTACCCTGTCGGCAAGCTTATTTGAGGCATCTTTTTTCACTTTTTCTTCATCCGCAATCTCACGCAATCTCTTTTCAACTTTTGTTTTTATCTGAGATTTTAAATCACCTTCACTGTATTCCATAACAGCCATGGTAAGTGCGAGATGACTTTCACTTATAAGATCACTCATCTCCTCACCGCAACCTATAAAGGGCTGTATAAGTCCTGTAGCATACATCATATGACCTTCAATAAGCCTGTTTCTTGCACTCTCATCTCCACGTAAAAGAGCGGCTGTAAGCTCATTAAGCTCTTTTTCGTCTATCTCTTTTATCGCCTTCATATCCTCAAGATACATCTCAAGAACTGTCTTATCCTTCATTATCCGATCCACTCTCTACCAATGTAATATTTATCTTTTTGAACATATCTTTTACATATGTATCAAAGACATGCAGTATATCTCTTTCAAGCAAAAATGTCTTAGGTGAAAATGAGCTTATAAGCTCCAGTTTCTTATCCGCATACCTGATATTTAAATACATATCGGCTTCTATATCTTTTGCGGTATTTTCACCGATCCATCTTTTACTGAATTCTTCCGAAAATTTGAGCACCAATTTAAAGGCTGTGGGAGTCCTCTTTCCTTTGATAATCTCAAAGCAGATATGTCTGAGCTCACTCCAGGTACAAAAGCTCCTATCTTGTACCTCATCAAAATAAGCTTTGTTTAACTTTCCTCCGATATCAAACTTCACAAAGGTTGTAAACTCGGCCTCAATAACACTGAACTTGTCAAAAAGATCCGTCATAAAGAGTTTTTTTGTAAACTCCTTTACATCTAAAATCTCAAAGGCCTCCATTGTTATCCTCCGCCCAGAGTGTAAAAAAGTCCTTACCTGCAATTGTAAAGAAAGCATTCTTACATACTTTGTCAAACTCGGAATCGTTTATATCTATAGGGTTTGACTTTACAAAGTCGTTATACATATTCAAAAGATATGCGGACTCTCTCTCATTTTTTATCTTCTCTTTATTTTTCTTTGTAGCCTCTTCGTCATTGCTCTTTACACATTTGTAAATTATATATTTTCCCTTGTTTGTAAGGATGGGGCTTACACCTCCGTCTTCCAAAACTCCAAGTGCGCTCTTTATATCTTCAGGCTCATTATTAAGCTCCACACTCCTTGATATATCTGAATTTTCTGAAAACTGAGTTGCAAGTTTTACACAATTTTCACCGTTGTTCAGTCTGTTCAAAAGATCTGTAGCCAGATTGTAGTCCGAAACCTCTATCACATTAAAATCCATTATTCTGGCTTCACTCTCACTGACTTCTTTTACATTCTTTGCAATCAGCTCTTTTTTTGCCTTCATGACCAAAAAATAGTCTAAGAAAACATTATCACACTCTTCCTGACTTAGCCCTTTAAACTCCTCACTGTTTGCCGCATTTTCATCATAAAATGTCTTTGAAAGCTTAAGTGCGTCGCTTTTTTGCGATTCTGAAAGTGTGATATTATTTTTTCCCGCCAATTTTTTCAATACTACAAGCTCTTTATAATAATTCTTTAAATCATTATAAAAGTTGTCTTTATATGTAATGTTTTTATCTCTGTCTATATAGCTGTCCCATATTGAAGCACTGTATGTATTTGTAATAATTTGGCTCTCCGAAACGGCCGGAATAAGCATCTGAGCATAGCTGTAACCAAGCTTGTTGTCTGTAAGATTTATTTTTATATTTTCACTTATGTTCTCCGTCTTTATTTCTGCAGCCCATAAGACATACCGCCGCCAAAAGCCCGACTAAAATTTTTCTTTTCAACTTTGTCTCCTAAAGCAGATAGTTTAATATTTTCAAAACACCCAGGTTTTCATTGCTGTCCGCCATGAATCTTGCATTCTCCTTTGCAACCGGTGCAGCATTTTTTACTGCAAATGAATAGTATGCCGCCTTAAACATCTCCACATCGTTTTCCTGATCTCCGAAAACCATTGTCTCATTTTCACTTATTTCAAAAGCTTCCTGAATCTTTTTAAGCGCATTACCTTTGCTGACACCCTTTGCGGTGCAGTCAATCCACATTTTTCCGGCATAGTTTATCAAAAGTTTGTCACTGTATTTGTCAATAAGATAATCGGCCTTACCGTATATATCTTCAGAATATGCGGAAATCTTTATCAGATTTTCAACCTTTGTCAGGTCGTCCACCACCTCTATTCTTCCTCTATATCCGCCTCTTATCCAGCTGAGCAAAAAGTCGTTTTTTTCTTCGATATAATAAGATGATGCATCAGCCACTACGGCAACCAGATTTTTATCTTTTCTTATATCAAGTATCAATTCCTTTGTGATTTTATCATCCATAGTACTGACAAAGAGATTTCTGCCGTTGATACCTATATAAGCTCCGTTGTCCGAGATATAAAATATCTTATCCTTCACCTCTTCAAAGACGTTTTCAATACTTATCCACTGTCTTCCCGAGGCAACCGCAAAGTGTATACCTTTGTCATGAAGAGCTCTTATAGCCTTTACTATCCTTGTGTCAAGCTTACCTTCTCCGTCACCTACCAAGGTTCCGTCCACATCCGAGGCAATAAGTTTTATCATTTAATACATTCCTCCAATTACAAATGCTATCACTATACCTAAAATCGCACCCATAAATACCTGTAAAGGCGTATGTCCGACAAATTCCTTCAGTCTCTCTTCAAAATGTTCAAAATTGTCTTCAAATATATTGTTCTCCAAAATCATATTCAGGAGTTTTGCCTGTTTTCCGGTCTCTCTTCTCACACCCATAGCATCGTACATAACCACAAGTGCCAAAATAAAGCTTACCGCAAACTCATATCCGCCAAATCCGTATTTTAAAACACTTGAGGTTGCAAGTGCACAGACTGTAGCCGAATGTGAACTCGGCATGCCTCCGCTTCCCCAAAGTCTGTCCGGAGAAAAGGACTTGTTATACCATATATCAATAAGTGTCTTTAAAAGCTGTGCAACCAGCCAACCGAGGGCTGCACTGACAAGTACTTGATTTGAAAGTATCTCATCTAAAACACTCATACAACTCCTCCCTCCGGTTTGAAAATCTTTTTCATATTGCTGATAATCTCATTTACAGATGTGGATTTGTCCGCCATAGTAAGCACCCATCCCTCTCTTGAAAGAGGGGGAATAGGTGTAAAAGGAAACATGTGAGTCTTTATCATGCCGGCTTCCTTGTCAGTTATGCCGAAGTATTTCTTGGCATTCTTTGCAGCCGTATACGGATGTGTAAATCCGTGAAAATGTGTGCCTATCTCCTTTGCCGGCCTATGCCAGTCATAGAGATAAAAATCATGTAAAAGTGCCGCTCTTGCCGCCGATTTGTAGTCCAAGTTAAGTTTTTACATACCAAATATGTAGTATACGAAACATTTATACTGTGCTCCATAGTGGAGGTGCTGCCGTGCTGTACAAAGCCCGCCAGCTTTTTAAAGATATCACTGCTTAGTATATCCTTTACAATGTCCATATACTGTGCATCATTTATATATTCTTTCATCCTATCAACCAATCATACAGAGCCTGGTACTCAAGTGCGGACTGCTTCCATGAGAAGTCAACCGCCATCGCCCTGTCAATCATCTTATTCCATTCTCTCTTTTTATCATAATAAATATGCCTTGCAAAATTTATCCTGTCCATCATCTCATGTGCATTGTAGTTTGCAAATGAGAAGCCTGTACCCTTTGACTCAAACTCATTGTAGCTTTCTACAGTATCACAAAGTCCGCCCGTCTCACGCACTATCGGAAGAGTTCCGTATCTAAGTGACATAAGCTGGCTGAGTCCGCACGGCTCAAACAGTGAAGGCATAAGGAAGGCATCAGCCGCCGCATATATCTTATGTGACATATCCTCAGAATAATAAATATTTGCAGATACTCTGTCCGGATACTTCCATGCATAGTGTCTGAACATATTTTCATACTTAGGATCTCCGGTTCCAAGTACTACAAGCTGAGTGTTCTCATCACAGATTTGATCCATCATATACTCAACAAGGTCAAGTCCTTTTTGGTCTGTAAGCCTTGAAACCATTGCAAGCATAAATTTCCTGTCATCTACAGGCAAGCCCAAATCCTTTTGTAACCCTCTTTTATTTTTTATCTTTTCTTTTCTGAAATTTTTACTGTTGTAATTGTTATAAATAAGCTTATCCGTCTCAGGATCAAACTCATTGTAATCTATACCGTTTACAATACCTCTTAAGTCATTGTCTCTGGCCCTCAAAAGTCCGTCCATTCCCTCACCGTAGAAAGGATTCTGTATTTCCTTGGCATAGGTCTTTGAAACTGTGGTTATAGCATCTGCATACACAAGTCCGCCCTTTAAAAGGTTGGCGTCTTTAAAGGCCTCAAGCTTGTCAGGTGTAAAGTAGTAATCACTGAGTCCTGAAAAATACTTTATTGTCTTTACATCCCAAGTACCCTGGAATTTTAAATTGTGAATTGTAAATACCGACTTTATTCCTCTGAAGAACTCTCCGCCTGCAAATCTGTCCTTCAAATATACAGGCACAAGACCTGTCTGCCAGTCATGACAATGTATCAAATCAGGTCTGAAATCAACAAAAGGCAATGCACAAAGTGCGGCCTGTGAAAAGAATATAAACTTCTCTATATCATAAAGCCAATCTCCATACGGAGTCGGACCGCTAAAATACTCCTCATTGTCAATAAAATAAAAAGTTACTCCGTCAAGCTCTTTTTTGAGTACTCCTACGTACTTACTTGTACCTGCATAGTCTATGTAGAAATCTCCTATGTACTCCAAAGAGTTTCTGATTTCTTCCTTCATGCACATATACTTAGGTAGAATAACTCTGGCGTCAAAATATCTCTTGTCCAAATATTTCGGCAAAGAACCCACTACATCTGCCAATCCGCCTGTTTTAATAAATGGCACTGCCTCCGATGCAACAAACAATATTTTCTTCATAGTATCCACTTACCTCCTTGAGTCCGCTTCTTGTATCATTTCCCTTGCGGTTTTTAGTACACCTTCAGTTAAATTGTTACCGCCAATCAATCTGGCTATCTCTTTTATTTTACCTTCTTTATCCAGTAAATCAATATTTGTTTGCGTAGTCTTTCCGTCCGTTGATTTTGATATGAACAAATTTTGGTCAGCCATAACCGCTATCTGCGGCAAGTGTGAAATACACAAAACCTGACGTCCCTTTGATATATTCATAAGCTTTTCGCCTACCTTTACCGCAGTCTTTCCGCTGATTCCCGTATCTATCTCATCAAATATCAAAGTCTGTATATCATCACTGCTTGCAAAAACCGTCTTTAGCGCAAGCATTATTCTTGAGAGCTCACCTCCGCTTGCCACCATCTGAAGCGGCTTCATGGGCTGTCCCGGATTTGTACTTATCAAAAAATCCACCGCATCATATCCGTCTCTTGAGATTTTGTCCTTCTTTGTAAATCTTATTTCAAACTCAACCCCAAGGAAGTTCAAATCTTCAAGCTCTTCCTTAATCCTTTCAGTAAGTGTGACAGCCACTTCTTTTCTCATGGCACTTATAAGTGTGCATTTTTCCAAAATACTCTCTTCAAGCTTTGCCGCACTCTTTCTAAGTAAGACGACCTCCTCACCGAAATCTTTTAAGAAATTCAGTCTGTTTTCCTTCTCTTTTAGCAACTCCTGTATCTTATGGTAGTCATTTGAATACTTTGACTTTATATGTCTTATAGTATCCAATCTTTCTATAACTTTATCATACTCTCTTTCATTATATTCCAAGCTGTCAAGGTATCTGTTTGTATAATGTATTGTCTCGGATATCAAATCCTCTATCGTATTAAGATTTGACACCACCACATTCAGACTGTTATCAAGTGATGCAATATCGGAGACATCTCTTATATTGTTTCCGATACTTTCATTTTCAAGTTCCGAAAGAAGCTCTACAAGTACATCATTTATCTTTGATATGTTCTTGCCCTTTTTAAAAACCTGTTCAAGCTCTTCTTCTTCATTTTCCTTTATCTTGGCATCTTTTATCTCATTTATCTCAAAATCAAGTATATCAATCTCTCTTTTTCTGAGTCTCTCATCAATGCCTTCCTGAATCCTTTGATTGATTTTCTTTAACTCACCATAGTCATTTGAAAGTTCACTTTTAAGCTTTATAAGTTCCTTAGGACAAAATGAGTCAAGCAAAACAAGGTTGTTGCTCGCACTTAAGAGTGACTGATGTTCATGCTGACCGTGTATATCTATCAAAGTATCTGTAATCTCTCTAAGCTTATTTAGAGTTACAGTCTCGTCATTGATTCTGCACACACTTCTTGAAGTACCTATTTTCCTTGTAAGTATCAGCATATCGTCCTCAAACGAGATATCCATCGCTTTTAGTTTTTCTTTTCTTTTTTCGTCCAATGTGAAAATAAGTTCAACAAATCCCTCATTTTCACCCACTCTTATAATATCCTTGTTCGCTTTTGCACCCAGAGCAAGATTTATGGAATCTATCAAAATAGACTTACCTGCACCTGTCTCACCGCTTAATACACTAAGTCCTTCTTTGAAGTAAATATCCGCTTTCTTTATCAGTGCAAGATTTTTTATATGTAACTCTATCAGCATAATCCTCCTTTTTAGATACTACCCTGATACTTATACATTACTCTTTATAAATAAGTTTCCTTATTCTCTCCATAACGGTTACGGTATCATCCACACTTCTTATAGCCGCCATGATAGTGTCGTCTCCTGCAATACAACCCACAATCTCACTCATCTGTAAAGAATCCAGTGCCGCCGCAACAGCCATAGCCATACCAGATACGGTCTTTAATACCAATATATTCTGTGCCATATCCATTGATATAAATGCCTCTTTAAGTATTTTAAGATATTTTTCAGAAATACCGTCCTGCTTAGGCATAAGTGAATATTTTTGTTTGCCGTCTCCGTATACAACCTTTGAAAGCTTCAAGTCTCTTATATCTCTTGAAACTGTAGCCTGTGTCACAACAAATCCGCTGTCCTCAAGTCTTTGTGCCAGTTCCTCCTGAGTTTCAATGTCATATGTGTTAATAAGTTCTATAATCTTTGAATGTCTTTTTATTTTCATATCAAATCCTGTTCATCTTATTCCTGATATTATCAAGAAAACTCCCCTTTTTTAACTTTATCAATCGGGCAAATATTTCCGACTCCCTAAGTTCCACAACATCCTTATTTTCAAGGCTCATACTTTCGTCTCCGTCCACTACAAGCTCTCTGTTTGACTTTATATTATCGCCGAATGAAATTCGTATTACCTTTGATGATGAAAGTACTATGCTTCTTTGACTGAGCGCATGCGGACATATAGGAGTAATAAGCATCATTCTTGAGCTTGGCTCTATAATAGGTCCTCCGGCGCTCAAATTGTATGCTGTTGAGCCTGTAGGCGTTGATACAATTATACCATCAGATGAATATTCATTCAAGAAATCTCCTTCAATATACACATTACATCTTAGAGTTTTCAACACTTCTTTTCTTGTAATAACAGCCTCGTTAAGTGCGGTCAAGGTCTTTATTTCTTTTCCGTCACGTATTACGGTTGCGGATATCATCATCCTGTTTTCTATAAAGTATTCGTCATTTATAAGTATATCAACCATGTACTCTATATCTTTAGCCGTATTTATACTTGTAAGGTATCCCAGATGCCCCATGTTGATACCGATAATAGGGATACAAAGATGTGATATATCTCTGGCGGCTCTTATCAGCGTACCGTCTCCGCCGAGAGTAATAACACAGTCCACACTTGGAAAGTTTTCCAAATCTATATATCCGAAGGACTTATAACATTTTCCGCCTCTTAAATTTATCTCTTTTTCAAGATTATTAAGTGCTTTTTTTATACCCTCTTTTTCACTATTTCCTACAAGAAAAAAAGTTTTCATCCTTCCTCCTACAGCTTTTCATGTGCAGTGTTCACTACAGCTTCTATGTCAATATCACTGTCAACATCACCCGATTTTACAAGATGATATAAATATTCAATATTTCCTTCCGGTCCCTTTACAGGTGAAAATTCAAGTTCTCTTACAAAGAAACCGTTCTCCTTTGCATAGGCAAAGCAGTTTTGTATCACTTCAATATGTGTGGACTTTTCTCTTACCACACCTTTTTTACCTACCTTTTCTCTGCCCGCCTCAAACTGCGGCTTTATAAGCGCCACTATTTCACCGCGCTCGCCTAAAAGATTGTATGCGGCAGGTAACACCTTTGAGAGTGATATAAAAGAAACATCAATGCTTGCAAAGTCTATACTTTCACCTATGTCCTCAGGTTTTACATATCTTATGTTGGTCTTTTCCATAACAACAACTCTTGTGTCGTTTCTAAGTTTCCATGCCAACTGTCCGTGTCCCACGTCAACCGCATATACTTTCTTTGCACCGTTTTGTAACATACAATCAGTAAAACCGCCGCTTGATGCACCTATATCCATGCATACCTTATCTTTGACACTTACATCAAAGCATTCCATAGCCTTTTCAAGCTTCAGACCGCCACGGCTTACATACTTTAGAGTACTTCCTCGCACTTCAATATTTGCGGTATCGGCGAAAGTCTGACCCGCCTTATCCTCTTTTTGTCCGTCAACATAAACTATACCTGACATTATTACAGCTTTAGCCTTTTCTCTGCTCTCGGCAAGTCCGCGCTTTACCAAAAGTATATCCAATCTATCCTTCATCTTTTATCTTCTCATATCTATCTAAAACTTTTTTCAGCACCGAATCCGAATCAATCTCAAGCTTCTTTCTCAAAAGGCTCACATCTCCATGCTCAACATATCCGTCAGGCAATGCGATATTTAACACATCCGTATCGTGATTTTTATCTTTTACATACGCCTTTATTTTTTCACCCATGGAGCCGTTTATTACACCTTCTTCCATAGTTACGATAAGCTAGTGATTCTCACACAGCTTATCCACAAGTTCAAAGTCTATAGGCTTAAAAAATCTGGCATTTGCAACGGAAACATTAAATCCTTTTGACTTTAACTTTTCTCTTAAATTCTTTGCCGTACTCACCATACTGCCTATTGCCAAAAGTGCAATATCACTCTCTTCAAATAGCATTTCTCCTTTGCCGAACTCTATCTTACTTTCAAACTCGTTCAAAGAGTCATAGGCAACACCTCTTGGATACCTTATTGCAATAGGACCGTCAAAATCTATAGCAAATTCAAGAGCCGCCTTCAATTCATTTGCATTTTTCGGAGCAAGTAAGGTCATATTCGGGATGCAGGTAAGGAATGATACATCAAATATTCCTTGATGAGTCTCTCCGTCGGCACCTACAAGCCCCGCTCTGTCTATTGCAAATACCACATGAAGATTTTGTAAACAAACGTCATGCACTATCTGGTCAAATCCTCTTTGTAAAAATGATGAATATATGCACACAACAGGTATAAGACCTGCCGCAGCCAGACCTGCCGCAGATGTAATGGCATGTTGTTCGGCAATTCCGACATCAAAAAATCTCTTCGGAAACTTATCACGAAACTCAAGAAGTCCGCAACCCTCGGGCATTGCTGCCGTTATTGCAACAATATCCTTATTCCCGCCTGCAAGTTCCACTATCTTCTTTGAAAAAATATCCGTATAAGTAGGAGCTTTACTTCCCGACTTTGCTTCTCCGCTGGCTATATCAAATGCTCCTATTCCGTGGAAATTTTCAGGATGCTTTTCAGCCGGAGTATAGCCCCTGCCCTTTTTTGTAAGTACGTGTACAAGCACAGGTCCTTCAACCTTTTTTGCTTCCTCAAATACTCTTAAAAGCGCCGAAATATTGTGTCCGTCTACAGGTCCCAGATATGTAATACCCATATTTTCAAAAAGCATTCCCGGTATCAAAATCTGCTTTATACCGTTTTTTGTCTGCTTAATGCTCTTTATTATAGGCTTTCCTATATATGGCAATCTCTCAAGTGAATTGTTCACAGCCTTTTTAAGATTGGTATAGCCGTCCGCAGTTCTGATACTGTTTAAATATTCATTCATACCTCCGACATTTTTTGAAATGGACATATCGTTGTCATTGAGTACCATTATAAAGTTTTTCTTTATCTGTACGGCATTATTAAGCGCCTCATATGCCATTCCTCCTGTCAGAGCACCGTCACCTATTACCGATATAACACGGTAATTATCACCTTTTATATCTCTGCCGAATGCCATTCCAAGCCCTGCCGACAGACTTGTGGATGAATGCCCGGTATTAAATACATCAAACTTTGACTCACTTGTCTTAGGGAATCCCGATATACCTCCGAACTTTCTGAGATTGTCAAATGCATTCTTTCTTCCGCTGAGTATCTTATGTGTATATGACTGATGTCCCACATCCCATATTATCTTATCCTTAGGCAAATCAAAAGCTATATGCATCGCCATTGTAAGCTCCACCACTCCCAGATTGCCTGCCAGATGTCCGCCTGTAACGCTTATTTTTTCGATAAGAAAATCTCTTATCTCTCTTGCCAGTATATTAAGTTCTTTTTTGTTAAGTTTTTTTATATCACTCGGTTTTTCAATATTTTCAAGTATCATATTATTTTTATGAAGTTCTATTCACCATCATATCAATGATTTCGATAATAGAGCTCATATCTCCCCTTACCTCACTTAAACATTTCTTGGCATTTTCACTTAGTGAAGCCACCCTTCTTAAGCTTTCATCTATGCCTACTATATTTACATAAGTGATTTTTTGATTTTTTTCATCAGAATGTGTAGGCTTTCCAAGTTCCTTCTCATCCGCCACTATATCAAGATAGTCGTCTCTTATTTGGAATGCCTCACCCACGTAAGCTCCCGCCTTCTCTAAAAGACTCACTTCTTTATCATTTGCACCTGCAAGTATTCCTCCTATCACAAATGAAGCCCTAAGAAGTGCACCTGTCTTGAGCGCATAGGTATACTTCATCACCTCTTCACTCATCCTTTTTCCCGAGTATTCCACATCCACACATTGACCGCCGATCATTCCGAAAGCACCTGTGTCTTTTGCAAGTGTGTACATTGCCCTTGACATTCTCTTTAAAACGGTAAAGTCATCCGTTTCCTGCATTTTCTTTGATATTATCTCAAAAGCCTGCACCGAGAGCATATCACCTGCAAGTATCGCCATATCCTCGCCATGACTTACCCATGTGGTAGGTTTGCCGCGCCTTAGTCTGTCATTGTCCATTGCAGGCAAATCATCATGTATAAGTGAAAATGTATGTATCATCTCAATAGCTGCTAAAAACGGTGCTATAATTTCTTCACTGTATTCATCACCTGAGACGGCCTTATACACTTCAAACATTATCAGCGGTCTAAGTCTCTTACCGCCGTTTTTTATAGCTTCATTTGAGGCTTTTATAACTTTTTTATTCAGATCGTCCTCACTGTAAAAAAACGACTCTATCAGTTTTTCTATCTTATTTAAATTTTCTTTATTCATCGTCAACATCCCCTGAGAGTATTTCCATCTGTCTTTCCACATGAGATATACTCTCACTTGCCCGTTTTACCAGTTTGATTCCTTCCTCATACAGTACAAAAGCTTCCTCAAGTGTGGTCTGCGGCTCTTCAAGCCTTGCAATCACACTTTCAATATTTGCCAGATTTTCCTCAATACCTGCTTTTTTTTCCTGTTTTTTCGGCATAACTTACCTCTCTATTATAAAACCTTTGCCCTTATCTTTCCATCAGAAAAAAATACATTTATCTCATCTTCCTGATGCAAAGCGGCCGCACTTAATACCTTTTTGTTGTCTTTATCACTGATATAGGCATAACCGCCCGACAATCTTTTTAACGGTGAAACCGTCTCAAATCTCTTTGACATATTTATAAGTATATTCTTATTGTTTTCCAAGATATTTTTAAAATCATTCTGCAATATCTTTGAAAAGTTTTGTAGTCTTTGCTTTTGTTCTCTAAGTTTTATCTGCGGACTGAGTGTATTTAATCTTATCAAAAGCATATCCAAATCCCTTTTGGTATAGTCCACTTTTCTTCTTGCACAGTCATCAAGCTTATTTTTATAAAAATCCAATGTATACATATAATCAGCATATACAAAATTGGCTATTTCCGACGCAGCACTCGGTGTAGGCGCTCTCAAGTCCGCAACAAAATCCGCTATTGTAAAATCCGTCTCATGGCCTACCGCACTTATTATAGGAGTCTTTGTGTTAAAGATAGTCTCTGCCAGCTCTTCATCATTAAAACAGTACAAATCCTCTATAGAGCCTCCGCCTCTGCCCACTATTATTACATCCAAATTCATCTTATCAAGTTTTTTTATGGCGGAAATAATACTCCCAGGAGCGGATTCTCCCTGTACAAGACATGGTGCAAGCACTATCCTCACATAGGGGTTTCTTCTGTAGCTGACATTTCTTATATCATTTATTACCGCACCGGTCTGTGCTGTTGCCACTCCGATACTTTGCACAAACTTCGGTATCTGCCTTTTATAGCTTGAATCAAACATTCCCATATCTTCAAGCTTTTCCTTCAGCTTCAGATATTTCTCATACAGCTCTCCCTTACCGGTTTCTTCTATCTTAGTAGCGTAAAGTTGATATCTGCCTTCTTTTTCATAGCATGAAATACTTCCGGTAACTATGACTCTTTGCCCTCTTTTCATATCAAAAGAGAGACCTCCTCTCTGACTTGCAAACATTACGGCAGATAAGGTCCCTCCTTCATCCTTATGGTAAAATATATATGATTTGAGCCTGCATATGTGCAATTGCTTACTTCTCCCTCCACTGATATTTTATTTAGTACAAAGTCCTGCATAAACATATTCTTGATATATGCATTCACTTTTGATACAGAATAAACCATATCACTGCTCCTCTGCATTCGCCCTTGAGAGTATCGCATTTACAAATGAATAGGACTCGTCTCTTCCATATGTCTTTGCAAGCTCTACAGCCTCATTTATAGCTACACTTACAGGTATATCACTGTCATATTTCATCTCAGCAATTGCAAGTCTTAAGATGCTTTTTTCAACTCTTCCTATTCTCTCAAGTTTCCAGCCCTGTGACAGTTCTCCAATCATCTTGTCAATCTGTGCCTGATTGTCTCTAACCAGCATTGCTTTTGACCTTATATATTCTATATCCCCTTCACCGTAGTTTGCATCATGGATAAGCACATCATCTTCATCCTCCAAAGACGGTGATTCAAAATAATTATCTATCTGAACTTTAGCCTCCTCTTCAGGATAAAAATCCAAACCGAATAATATTTTAAAACAATGTTCTCTTAGCAAATGCCTTGTCATATGATCCTCCATATCCTTTACATATAATCACATAATTATATCCTATAGGAAGTCTAAAAGCAAGGAGAAGGGTAGCGTATACCTTTATCGGGTCTAAAACTTATGTAGACAAATATCTTTAATATTTATTTTACTTTTAAAGTGATAATATCTTCTCTTTTGTCAGCCCTGTAAGTTCCATAATCAGGCTTATATCAAAACCCCTTTTCTTCATGCTCTGTGCAATATTTCTTTTCAAGTTCAACACCGGTTACGATGCCTTCCTGTCTTCCTTCTTCAAGACCTTTTTGCATTCCTTCTTCAAGTCCCTTTTGCATTCCTTCTTCAAGTCCTTTTTGCATTCCTTCTTCAAGTCCCTGTTGCATTCCCTGTTGCATTCCCTGTTGCAATCCCTGTTGCATTCCGCTGTCTATAGCTTCCTGCCATCCCTTACTCAGCATAATATCAATAACTTCACACATATACTTTGCCTCCTTTTCATGTACCTCTTCTATCACTTCTTCAAATCTGTTGTCACTTGTCATTGCAGACATCAGATTCAATACTTCGTCTATATGTTCTATCTTATACATCTCAGGTTCATATTTATTATTTTTTCGAACCTGATACAGATAGTCAACCACCACCCTGAAATCACTTTTAAACAGCTTTCTCTTTTCCTCAGGCAGATAAGCCAACTCAAAAAGATTGATTTTATAGTCGTTTACATACGGCTTTAATCTCTCATCCACATCCACTACACCCATTATATTTTTCGGATAATTCCATCTGCCTTTATGTCCCATGTACAATACCAATGTGATAACCGGATATTTCGGCTTGTCTCTGTTTTTTCTGTTTGATTGCCACCCATACTCCGCACCGTCATAGCTTATAACCCTTAGCGGCATCAGCTTGTCGGGGTCTGTCTGATTTTCAAGCCCGAACATGGCAATATTTATCTTATTTCCCTGCCAATACTTTGCTACATCTCTGTCTTGATAGTTGATTTTTTTGCCTATCTTTTTTGAACTGTTTGTAGGCAAATCAATCAAATCATCCTCTCTTACCACCATCTCACCGTTAAAGAGCAATACATTCACTATATCCATAAAAACATCATTGTACTGCTCAAGCACCTTTTGCGTTATGTCTTTCTCGGCCATACTCCCTCCTTAAAAATTTATAGAATTTAATTACATACAATAGAATAACTATATAACCGACATATATCTTTAGAATGAAAACACGTGTCACAAACTCTTAACTAAGTATATGCTCATTATATCAATTTATAAATATATTGACAAGCTGCTGTTAAAGGTTAAATAAATATATTATAAGCCGTATATGATAAAGTCCTAATATACCCCAAACTAAAATGTCCTGTTTATGATAGAATAATACTTTATACATTTTATTAAACAGGAGGAACAGACTTATCAGAAAGGTAGTTTTATCAATGAATGAGCAAAAGAAATACGAAGTTATCAAAGGGTTGGCTGACCACCCTGATACCGCTAACAAGAACAGAGCCGCTATGGTACTGGGATGCACCAGGAGGCATATAAATCGTATGTTACAGGGATATATAAAAAGTGGCAAGAAGTTCTTTCTACACGGTAACAAAGGCAAAAAGCCGGCCACTACAATCTCCCATGATATTCGTAGACAAGTCATAGACCTTTACAGAACTAAATACTATGATGCAAACTTTGAGCACTATACAGAGCTTCTGAAAAAGAATGAGGGTATATGTATCTCACATTCATCTGTAATGAATATCTTGGAGTCTGAATATATTCTCTCTCCAAAGGCCACCAAAGCTAAACGTAGACGTATTAAGCAAAAGCTGAAAGCTAAAAAAGAAACCGCAAAGACAAAGAAGGAGCTGGCATCTATACAGGCCAACCTGGTAGCAATCGATGATGCCCACAGCCGTCGTCCAAGATGTGCTTATTTCGGTGAACTACAACAAATGGATGCAACTCCTTATGAATGGGTACCGGGACAAATATGGCACCTACATTTGGCTATTGATGATGCCTCAGGCGTTGTTACAGGTGCCTGGTTTGACACTCAGGAAACTCTTAACGGCTACTACCATGTATTCGATCAGATACTTACTGATTACGGTATTCCTTATAAGTTTCTTACCGATAGAAGAACTGTATTTACGTACAAGAAAAAAGGCGCCTTATCTGATGATAAAGACACCTATACACAGTTCGCTTATGCCTGCAAGCAGCTTGGTGTAGAACTTGAATCAAGTAGTGTACCTCAAGCTAAAGGACGCATAGAACGTTTGAATCAAACCTTACAGTCACGCCTGCCGGTTGAATTCAGAATCGCAGGCGTAACCGATATCAATAAAGCCAATGAATTCCTTCACTCCTACATAAAAGAATTCAATGAGAAGTTCGCACTTCCACTTTATGGTATCAAATCTGTATTTGAAACGCAACCGTCTAAGGAAAAAATAAATCTTACTTTAGCGGTTCTGACAGAAAGAACTGTTGATGCCGGACATGCGATTCAATTTGAGAAAAAGTTTTATAAGATGATAGATCATAAGGGAGTGCAGATCCATTATCAAAAAGGAACAAAAGTTATGCTTATCAAGGCATTTGATAGGTCTTTGTTTGCGTGCGTTAATGACAAAGATATTTATGTGCTGGAGGAAATACCAACACATGAGCGTAAGTCTAAAGACCTGGACGCTGATTACAAAAAGCCAAAGCCTAGAAAACCTTATATTCCACCAATGAATCATCCTTGGAGAAGAAGTGCCTTTAAAAAATTTGTCCACTCACAACCACACAGAATTGAACAAGACTTAAAAAGTGCATGATAAAAAGCCCCTTTTGTGGGGCTTATAAAATAATTATTTAGGACATAATCATTTATGCTTGACAGCTGCTGTTAAAGGTTAAATAAATATATATAAATATATTACCAATCTTAATATTTACCTTACTCCTTATTGCATATATAATATTCACATTAAGTTTTAAGGAGAATATATGCCAAGAGAATTAAATCTGTACTCACTGATAATCCGCATAGTTCTGTCTTTATGTATAGGCGGAATACTGGGGTTTGACCGCGGCAGGAAGAACAGACCTGCCGGTTTTAGAACATATATGCTTGTATGCCTGGGATCCACACTTGTAATGATTACCAATCAGTATGTATTTCAGGTATTTAAAAGCGGTGACCCTGTAAGGCTTGGAGCTCAGGTTGTAAGCGGAGTGGGTTTCTTAGGTGCAGGTACTATAATACTTACAGGACGCAATCAGGTAAAGGGTATCACTACGGCAGCAGGTATATGGACTGCCGCCTGCTGCGGTCTCACTATAGGAATAGGCTACTATGAGGGTGCAATTGCAGGCGGAGTTGCCATATTCATTGCAATGGTATCGCTCCAAAAGCTTGAAGTCTTTGTAAGGAAAAAACTCTCGTGCGGTAGAGCTGTATATAGAATATGACAACTCTATGCCGCTTAGCGACCTTTTCACATATATCAGAAAAAACGACCTTGATATAGTGGAGATTGACCTTGCCAAAAATCCTTCACTGATGAATATATGCCAATCGGTCACCATGACTATAAAGGGTAAAACCAAAAACAGTCACTCAATTATCTTAAATCTTATCAGTCAGGCTCCCGGTGTCATATATTTTATGGAATTGTACTGAATTGCCATAAATATATGTTGAAATGATATTTTTAAATCGCTATAATGTCACTATAATGTTTTAACTTTGGAGGCTTATGAAAAGATTTATACCATTTTTATTACTATCATTTTGTCTTGGTAGCGGTACTTTAATAACAGGTTGTACAAACCAATCATCAAATACTGAAGGCAGTTTCACTAATGCCGACAACTCAAAAAGCGGAGAAACTATAAAGAATTGGTAAGTTCGACAGATATAGGTGATGTTTACAACGGCGGAGGAATCAACCTTGAAGACAGCTTTGATGTGGATTCCATTGAGAAAAAAATGACGGAAATTGCACTTGCAAACTCCGGCGTTGGCTCCGAGGATAAACTTGATCATCATCTTATAGTAACACCTACAGATATGGATGTAGAATTACAGTTTAGTGTATCGGCAGAAGCTATATTCTTGGAAGGCGGTATTTATACCAATGTCAGTCAGATTGCCGAGTGGACATCTGAAAATTCCGATATAGCAGATGTAACACAGGGCGAAATCCATGCCAATAAGGTAGGCGAAACCAATATCACGGCTACCTATCAGGGAATCACAAAATCCATCCATATAAATGTTATCGAAAAAGCGAATTGGGAAGAAAGACGGCTCATGGTACTATGTTGATGCTACAGGTAAGAAGACCACAGGCTGGAAAGTAATAAACGGCAACTGGTATTACCTTGGCAACAACGGCTCAATGCTTACAGGTTGGCAAAAGATAAAGGATACATACTATTATCTGCATTCTTCAGGAGCAATGGCACAGGGAGAATGGATAAAGAATAAGGATGACGGTGCATGGTATTACTTCAACTACAACGGTGAGATGGCAAAACATAAATGGATAAAGGACGGCACAAATACATTCTACATTCACTCAAACGGTAAGATGGCAACAGATGAATGGGTCAAAGGCGAAGGCGACTCATGGTATTATTTCCTCTTGGACGGCAAGATGGCAAGAGACCGCGCTATTGATATAAAAGGTGTAAGCTATCAGTTTGACAAAGAAGGAAAATGTCTGAATCCGAACGGCAACTGATTTTAACTTAAAAACACCCCTATATGGGGTGTTTTTTATAATTTATTTAAATAATCTCTGTACAGTCTTCCTACCGGAAGTCCCATTACATTGTAATAGTCTCCCTCTATTCCCACTATATACCTTGAAAAATATCCCTGTATTGCATAGGCTCCGGCCTTATCATAAGGCTCTTTTTTCTCCAGATAATCTTCAATCTCTTCACTTGAAAGACTTGCCACTTCCACAGAAGTATCCTCTACAAAACTCTCATAACTGTCCTTCAAGGAATTGTATACACATACCGCAGTATATACCCTATGCTTTCTGCCTGAGAGGGTCTTAAGCATCTTTCTTGCATCGGATTTATCCTTCGGCTTTCCTAAGATTTTTTTATCTATTGCCACTATAGTATCTGCAGATATGACTACAAAATCCTTATCACCATATTTAAGCCTTGATTTTTCTACAATATCCAAAGCCTTATTGTAAGCCTGTGTTCTACATGCCTCTACCGGGTCACCACCGTCAATTGCAGTTTCCTTATCGGATACCGCTATCTCAAAGTCTACACCGATTTGCTCCAAAAGCTCTTTCCTTCTGGGCGATGCGGAAGCCAAAATTATCTTAACATTATTCATAAAGCCTTATCTCCTTACCAAGTGCAAACGAATATATAAAAATTTCACTTACATTTTTTCCTGTACTCATCTCAAGAGATTTCTTATAAAGTTCAAGCTGAACTTTATATCTGTTTATCAAAGTTTCTGCATCCTTTACATTATCCGTCTTATAATCCACCAAAATTATGCCGTCTTTTGTATCTATATATGCATCAATAACACCCTGTATCAGTACGGTCTCATCACTGTCTCCCATATTTGCTTCTCTTGCGGATATGCCCATTATAAACTGATTTTCTCTCTTTAAGTTTTTGTGATACCTGATAAATATCTCTCCAAGTTTTGTATCCAAAAACTTTACAATATCCTCAGGGTTTATAAGTTCTCTGTAAGAGGCATTCTTTAACAGTGCAATCTCAGATTTTACAAACTCAAGTCTGTTTTTGAAGCTTCCTATATTTTCATAGTGAAGTCTTTGCATAAGTTTGTGGTAGGCATTACCGCACTCACCGGCATTGTTTACGCCCACGGTCTTTTCTTTATTTTGTTTTATCTCAAATTCTTCACTCTGTGACATTCTCTTGATTTCAGATACCGAAAACTTGGTTTTCAAATCCACATTTACACTGTACGGATATGTATAATCAAGTCTTTTCTTTAACTCGTCATATTTTTTGATATCACTTCCTTCAAATACCTTGTGCAAATCTCCGACTTCTTTTTGAGTAAGTTTTTCCTCATCCAAAAGAGTCTTATAATCATACAGCTTTAAATCAAAATGTATTCTGTCAAAGCTTAAAAGTATCAGGTCAAGATATGAATTACAGGATCTTATATCTAAAAACTTGGGTGTTTCCTTATTTGTTTCCAAAGCCTTTTTAACATCCTTACAGGTACCTGAAATAATCATCTTTTCCATAGCTCTTGTAAGCGCCACATAAAGTACTCTAAGCTCCTCACCCATAAGCTCAGTACCAAGCTTATATTTTATAACATTTTGCTTTACGGAACTGTCTTTTATATTATTCTCACTGTCCACATACTGCACACCGAGTCCGAAATCGTTATCTATCACAATTCCCTGTTTCAAGTCGGCCTTATTAAAGCTTCTGTTGGCGTTGGCAAGAAAACATACCGGGAACTCAAGCCCCTTTGACTTATGTATTGTCATAATCCTTACAATATCATCATTTTCAGAAAGTATTCCGGCCTCTCCGAAGTCGTTGTCAAAATCCTTAAGCTTTGCAATATATCTGATAAAGTTATAGAGTCCGCTGTATCCCGAGTTTCCGAATGTTCCGGCCTTACTTATAAGCAACATCAAATTTGCCTTTCTGACCTGTCCGCCAGGCATTGCGGCTATTATATTCAAAAAGTCGGTTTTATTGTAAATATCCTGTAAAAGCGCCTGAATATTCATATATGTAGACTTTTTTCCATATTCGTCTAAAAATTCAATTGCTTTTCTTATTTTTTTCTTTGTAGCCTCTTCAATGCTTCCTTCACTTTCCTCAAATATGATTGCATCCATCATTCTGATTTTTTCGGATTTTTCAATATTTTGCTTTTTCCTGTAGTCGGATACAATATTTGCAAGCTCCAAATCTGTCATTCCTACAATCTCGGAGTTCAAAAATGCGGTCAAATCCACATCTGAGTAAGGATTATCTATAGCCGCCAATATGGCAAGTATCTTTCTGACCTCAAATGTCTGAAAGTATCCTTTGTTGTTCTCCGCATATGCCGGAATATTTTCATCATTCAAAACCTTGGCTATACTCTCACCGATACCGGCACGCACCAAAATCACTATGTCGCTGTACTTTAAATCTCTGCCGCCGTCCACCTTCAGCTCTTTTTTCAGCTCCTTGATCCTCTTTGCAATAGCTCTTGCTTCAAGCTCTATAGCAGATGTGTCATCTTCAATGCTGCCCACATCCGTAAGCATTAACTCACTTACATACTCCTTGTCTCCACCATCAAAGCTTGCTCCAAGATAGAGCGCCGCATCGTCATCATAATCAATACCGCCTATATCCTCTTTCATTATCTTTTTGAATAAAACATTTGCACCGTCAAGTACATTTTTTCTGCTTCTGAAATTTTTGCTGAGAACAACCTTCTTCGCATCTTCATCATCTATACCGTCAAAACTTTTAAAAGTTTTATACTTTTCCATGAAAAGCTTTGGCGAAGCCTGTCTGAACCCGTATATTGACTGCTTCACATCTCCCACCATAAAGACATTGTTCTTTTCTATCGCAGTCACTATGGCTTCCTGCAGGTAGTTGGAATCCTGATACTCGTCAATATATATTTCACTGAATTCCTTTTTATATGCCTCTGCAACTTTTGTCGGATTTTTATTCTCATCTACAAGTATGCCAAGTGCCAAATGCTCTATATCTGAAAAGTCCACCAGATTTTTTTCTCTCTTTTTTTCATTAAAGAGTAAAATGTACTTCTTTGTCAAATCCACAACGGCTCTTATCTTTGCCTTTTCACTTTGCTCTTCAAGCAAGACTCTGTCTTTGTCAAAGTCATAATCCTGTGCCAGCTTTGAAATATTATCTTTATACTTATCTCTGATTGCCTTGGCTCTTTCCCTTAAGTCTTTGTCTCCGCCCTTTGCCGCCTTAAGCTTGTCAAAACTTACCAAATTAAGCTTCTTTGAGAGTTCAAATATATCTGCCGACTTTTTTATACCGCAAATACTTGAGCGCTCCTCCAATACATTATCCAGATATGAAGCCGGACCCTCTTCCTCATTACATATATCAATCATCTCATCAATATCTTGTAAAACGGAGTCCACACTCTTCATTATCTGATTGTATATATACTCCTGCCATTTATCATCACTCTCATTCAATGAATCAAGCCACTCCAAAGGCCAAGGTTTGCTTACGGCAAATCTGTAAAGCTTTTCAATAAACTCGACGATACTCTTATCACCCTTACTGTTTGCAAAGGCGTCACTTAGTTCCATAAAGTCCTTATTTGCGGCTTCATACTCACTTTCCAAAAGTTCATCCATAGTATCAGCCTTTAAAAGTGAGATTTCACTCTCATCCGCCACACAAAAGGCAGGGTCTATATCAATCTTATCAATATTTTCCCTTATTATCGAAAGGCAGAAACTGTCTGTAGTCATTATCTTGGCTGATGCCAAAAGTACGGACTGCTCTTTCAGTCTCTTAAACTCTACGGTATTTGTTTCATGCTTTTCCATCTCTTTTAACAGGGCATTGTAGATTTTCTCCTTCATAGATGCGGCTGCAGCCCTTGTAAAGGTCATTACCAAAAGCGAATCCACATCAATAGGATTGTCGATATCAGTTATCTTTTTTATTATTCTTTCTACAAGTACCGCAGTCTTTCCGCTTCCGGCCGCGGCAGATACCAATATGCTACCCTTTTTTATATCAATTGCCGCCTGTTGTGCCTTAGTCCACATGCTCATCCTTCTCCATCATTTCCCAAATATCATCGTCATTTATTTTCACCAGGTTGTTGTATGCAAATCCTTCTATTCCTTCATCAAATCCGCATATCGCACTGTATGGACAGTACTCACAGCTTGACTTTCCCTTCCTTATTGCAGGTGTAATGCCTATATTTCCGCTTAATATATTTTCAGCGGTATTCTTTACCTTTTGCTTTACATACTTTCTAAGCAATTCTATTCTCTTTGTACTTGCAACGCTTGATGTCTTTGAAATGCTTCCGTCCTTTTTTAACATTACAGGTATGACATCACTGCTTGTCTCAATACTTTTATCCAGATGCTTTATTATATTAAAATCCGTATTGACTATACCCATAGGCTTTAACTTACTTAAGAAAGCATTTTCTTTCTTCGCCTCATCTCTTGTAAGGAAAGGTGAGTCTATATGGTAGTAAAAAAATGCCGCCGGCAAAACCTCCTTACCCTCTTTTGTAAGCTGTTCCATCACCGCATCCATATATATCACAAGCTGCAACGCCCTGCCGTAGAAAGGCATATCAAGTTCCCACTTCATATTTCCGGTCTTGTAGTCGATTATTTTTACCAATGTCTTATCTTCATCAACATATGTATCCACTCTGTCTATCTTTCCTCTAAGATACATCTTGGCATTATTTTTCAGTTCAATATTCAAAGCTTCAAGATTATCCCTTTCACCGAAACTCTTCTCGAAAAAACTCGGCTCAAAGTCGCCTGCCGCAAGCTGCCTTGAAAGTACAAGCATTGTAAGTTTTGTCATTCTGACAATCTTTTCAAGCTGATACTTTGACTTATTACTCTCTTTAAATATGCTGTTTTTTTCGGAAACCATGTTTTCATTTACAGCCTCATCAACCAGTGAGAAAAGGTCCGCTTCATCCATCTTTGCAATAACTTTATTTCTTGACTTTGCATATCTGAAGCATTTTTCAAGCATATCATGCACCAAAGTACCTATATCCGACACTCCCAATGAATGTATCTGCCTTTCCCCCACTCCAAGCCCATAACTTATAAAATGCTCAAAAGGACATTCATTGTAGTTTTCAAGCCTTGTCACACTTACACGAAGTTCATCACCGAACAACTCTCTTGCCGCACTCTCACCTATTCCGCTGTCCTTATATACATACATTGCAGCCGCCGTGAGTCTTTTTATAAACTCCTTATCAAAGAATGTCGCAATATATCTTATAAAGTCTTTATCTGTTACTTCCTTTGCGCGAAGCCCTCTTAAGTTTTCACTAAGATATTCCTTTGCTTCAAACCTTGAATATATATTCAGCTCTCTGCTTCTTTTTACCTCTATAAGAGGGAATATCGACTTTACCATATTTATAAGTATTGACGGACGCAAAGACTTACCCTCAAAGTCCATACCTGCAAAACTTATAAACAGCTTGTCTGAAGGCTTTGTAAGCACCTGATACAGATAAAATCTGCCTGTATACAAATCCTCTCTGACTGTATCCGAAAGATTAAAGCCCAAAGACTTAAGTTTTCTTTTCTCTCTGTCATTGATAAGTCCTCCGGAATCCTTGACTGTAGGCAGACTTCCGTCATTTGCACCGCATACAAACAGTGCCTTTATACTGCCGAGTCTGGTTCTTTTTAAATCACCTATTACCACTCTGTCCACCCTGTCAGGTATCATTCCAAGCTTTATCTCTTCAAAACCTGTATGTAAGAGGTCGCTTAGTTCTTTTTTGGTCAGACTCTCACCTTCAAGTACAAGCTCCAATCTGTCAAACAGGCTGATAACCTCGTCAAATATGCCCTCATACTCTCTAGCTCTTTTAAAGTCTCCTCTTTCTTCAAGTGATAACTTTATCTCTTCAAGCTTTTCTTCTATATTCTCTTTTGTAAATATCTCTTTGAAAGCACCCATGGCATCCCTTATACTTACCTTGCTCTTACTTATTGCCGTATAAAGTGTATCAAGCTTACAAAGAGCAAAGTCCTTGAACTCATCTATCTCTTTTAGTTCAGTTTCACTAAAACTTTTCGGCAAATATATAAATTCCGAATGAAGTCTTTTATATCCCTTTATTCCCGTCTCAAGCAGGTAATTGTCAAGCAGTGATACAAGCCTTTTATCAAAATGTAAAAGCCCGAGTCTTAAAAATCTGTTTACAGCATCATATGAAAAATTCTCACTTATGACTCCAATGCAGGCATTGATAAACTCCACCAGCTCATTGTTGTCAACATCCATCTTCTCATCCAAATAGTAGGGAATCTCAAGTTGATGAAATCTGTTTATCAGTGCATCGGACACATCCTCAAGGTCGCCGTAAATTATCGCAATATCCCTATATCTATAGTCATTATCCTTTACAAGTCCGAGGATTTTATTGGCAACAAAATCTATTTCATCCAAAGGATTCATACAGTAATTTATCTCAATATCAGAGACTTCTTTCGATTTTTTTCCGTCATATCTTAAGAAATGCTCTTCAAAAATCCGAGATCTTTTGAGTTCTTAAATCTGTGTACCGCTCCCGTATTCAGATTTATATCAGGCAATCTCTTTATATTCTCCTTCTTTGCCATCTCATTTATCTGTGAAATCATCTTACCGCTGATAAAAAAAAGATCGCTCTCGGAGAGTCTTATATCAGGATTAACTCCCTTACCCAAAGTTACACTGAATCTAAGCTCTGCCGCCACCTTCATAAGGTTTGAAATTATTCTGTTTTGAATAGGTGTAAAGCCTGTGTAACCGTCAAATAAGATAATGCTGTCCCTTAATAATTCACTGTTTGCTATATTTTCATTCAAAATATCAAGTATCTGCTCGTTTGTAAAATATTTTCCTGCAATATATTCCTCAAATCCCGTCTTTAAATTATATATATCCTCAAGTTTTATCTTAAGAAGCGAATCCACCTCACTGTTGTTTACCTGCTCTCTTATAAAGTCGTCACTGATATCATACTGCATAAACTCTGAAATAAGCGACTTTATACTGTCAATAAATCCGGCCTTTTGAAACTGCTTTTTCCACGCCTTAAGTTCTACCTTGTTTGCAATTCTTCTAAGTATAAGCGCCTTGTCAAGTTCATCCAAAACCTCTGGATTGTCTATATCAAGTTCTTCAAATATTCTGTAAGCAAGCCTGTTAAAACTGAGTACATCTATATTGTTTACCGCATGATTAGGATGCATCTGTACTATATCTTTTTGAGTCTGCATCGTAAACTGCTCAGGCACTATAATAAAAAACTTTTTGTCCAAGTTTTTTACAGCCTCGTCTATAATATCCTTAAAAGCCCTGTAGGTCTTTCCCACACCTGAGGCGCCAAAATAAAATCTGTATCCCATCTCTCTCCTAAAATATGTAGAATGGCAGCTCCCGAAAGGAAACTGCCATATATTTATTGCAAATGCTTTGCAATCTCATGTATAAACTCTTCACTGTTTAAAACTGTTATATTCTCCAATGTTGATATTGCACCGAGGTCTCCTGTCATCTTGCCTGACTCTATAGTGTCAATTGTAGCCTTCTCAAGTCTGTTTGCAAAGTCAATCAAATCAGGAAGATTATCCAGTTCTCCTCTTTTTCTTAGCGCACCGCTCCATGCAAATATGGTTGCCACCGAATTGGAAGATGTAGGCTCTCCCTTCAGATACTTGTAATAATGTCTCTGAACGGTACCGTGTGCCGCCTCATACTCATAGCAGCCGTCAGGGGAAACCAGTACCGAAGTCATCATAGCCAGTGAACCGAAAGCGGATGAAAGCATATCGCTCATAACATCTCCGTCATAGTTCTTGCAAGCCCAGATAAATCCGCCCTCGGACTTCATCACTCTTGCCACGGCATCGTCTATAAGAGTATAGAAATAGGTAATACCCGCCTTTTCAAACTTCTCCTTGTACTCTGCACTGTATATCTCTTCAAAGATATCTTTAAATGTGTGGTCATACTTCTTTGATATGGTATCCTTTGTAGCAAACCACAAATCCTCTTTTTGATTCAGCGCATATTCAAAGCAGGCTTTTGCAAAACTTTCAATGGAAGAATCCAGATTGTGAACTCCCTGTGCAATTCCTGCACCCTTAAACTCATGTATCAGACTTCTTGTTTCATTGCCGTTATTGTCCGTATATACAAGCTCAACCTTACCCGGCCCGTCAATAATCATCTCCGTGTTTTTGTATACATCACCATAGGCATGACGGGCAATGGTTATAGGCTTTTTCCATGTCCTGACATTCGGCTCAATACCCTTTACCAATATAGGTTTTCTGAACACCGTACCATCTAAGATAGCTCTTATAGTACCGTTTGGAGATTTCCACATCTCCTTTAAGTCATATTCCTTCACTCTGGCGGCATTCGGAGTAATGGTAGCACATTTTACAGCCACACCGAGTCTCTTTGTAGCATTGGCGGACTCTACAGTTACCCTATCATCCGTCTCATCTCTGTGCTTAATCCAAGGTCATAGTATTCACTCTTTAAATCCACAAAAGGAAGTATAAGTTCATCCTTTATCATCTTCCACAGGATTCTTGTCATCTCATCTCCATCCATCTCAACAAGTGGAGTAATCATCTGTATCTTTGCCATATTTACCTCTATAATTTACTTGGTACAATTTCAATCCAATATCCGTCAGGGTCGTTTATAAAATAAATTCCCATATCAGGGTTTTCATAGCATATAACTCCCATCTTCTCATGAAGCTCATGAGCCGCCTTCATATCCTCTGTAGCCATAGCAAGGTGATACTCAAGTTCTCCGAGATTATAAGGTTCTTTTCTGTCTCTTAAATATGTAAGCTCAAGCTCAAAACCTGTCTTTTTATCTCCAAGATATACTAAAGTAAATGAGCCGTCCTGTGCGTCTTTTCTTCTTACAGGCTCAAGTCCGAGTGCTTCTTTATAAAACTTCAAGCTTCTTTCCAAATCGAGAACATTAAAATTAAAATGTGCAAACGAAAAATTCAAAAGAATCTCCTTTCAAAAATACACCCTGCATACACAGGGCGTAAACCATTATTTTCCTATAACTGCTTTTCCACCCATATAAGGTCTTAAAACCTCAGGTATTCTGATGCTTCCATCCTCATTGAGATTGTTCTCAAGGAATGCGATAAGCATACGAGGCGGTGCTACAACAGTATTGTTAAGTGTATGTGCAAAGTACTTGTTGCCGTCGGCATCCTTTACTCTGATTCTAAGTCTTCTTGCCTGAGCATCTCCGAGGTTTGAACAGCTTCCTACCTCAAAGTACTTTTTCTGTCTTGGGGACCATGCTTCAACATCACATGACTTTACCTTAAGATCCGCCAAATCACCTGAACAGCACTCAAGCGTTCTTACAGGAATATCCATTGATCTGAAAAGATCTACAGTATTTTGCCACAGTTTGTCATACCACATCTTTGACTCTTCAGGCTTACAAACAACTATCATCTCCTGCTTCTCAAACTGGTGGATACGATAGACACCTCTCTCCTCGATACCGTGTGCTCCCTTCTCTTTTCTAAAGCAAGGTGAGTAAGATGTAAGTGTATACGGAAGCTTAGCCTCGTCATTCATAGTATCAATGAACTTTCCGATCATTGAATGCTCACTTGTACCTATAAGATAGAGGTCCTCTCCTTCAATCTTATACATCATGGCATCCATCTCTGCAAAGCTCATTACTCCTGTTACCACTTCGGATCTGATCATAAAAGGAGGTACACAGTATGTAAATCCTCTGTCAATCATAAAAATCTCTTGCATATGAGATTACCGCAGAATGAAGTCTTGCAATATCTCCCATAAGATAATAGAATCCGTTTCCGCCACCTTTCTTGCACTGTCAAGGTCGATTCCGTTCAGTTTTTTTCCATTATGTCGGTATGATACGGTATCTCAAAAATCAGGAACAAAAGGCTCACCGAACTTTTCGATTTCTACATTCTCACTGTCATCCTTGCCTATCGGTACGCTCGGATCGATAATGTTCGGAATGGTCATCATATCCTTTTTGATCTTCTCTTCTAGCTCTGCTTCAACAGGCTCAAGCTTTGAAAGCTGTTCTCCAAGGCTTGCTACAGATGCCTTTTACCTGCTCGGCCTCTTCTTTCTTGCCCTGTGCCATAAGTGTACCGATTTCTTTTGAAATCTTGTTTCTCCTTGATCTAAGCTCATCAGCCTCTACTTTTGTTTTTCTGAGCTTCTCATCAAGCTCGATAACCTCATCAACTAACGGGAGTTTGAAATCCTGAAATTTATTCTTGATATTCTGTCTTACGACATCCGGATTTTCTCTTAAAAACTTAATGTCAATCATGGCTTCCCCTTCTTCTACATATCTGTTACTTATTTAGACGATATCTGACGATATCCCATATGAAAAAAGTATACATCAAATAAGCTTTTATGTCTATTCCAAGTTGGAAGCAAGTTGATCCAAATATCGGCTTGATAAACCCTTTCCACATTGTATTAATGTCATATACTTTACAACATTTAAAGGCAATAAAAAGTACATGTTATTTGTTAATTTTATGGTTCAGGTAAATTATTGTTCACTACATATGCTGTTACTCTAATGTAGTAACATCTTTACCGAACCATTTCTCAGAAATACTCTTTAATGTACCGTCTGCCTTCATATCTTCAAGTGCCGTCTGCACCTCATCCCTCAACATTTTATTTCCAAGTTTAAATCCTACCGCATATTCTTCACTTGAAACCGGCTTATCCAAAACTTTGAAGCCTTTTCCACCTCTTTTTGTGATCTGATAATTTGCCACTACGCTATTCATAGCCAAAGCATCCACACCACCCATTTCAAGATCCATAAAACCTGTGTTAAAATCAGCCACAGTCTGTAATTTACCGAATGTACCTGACAGTTCTGTATTTTCTTTTAATACCGCTTCGGCTGACGAATCCATCTGAACCTCCACCGTTTTTCCTGCTAAATCCTCAAACGAATTGATATCGGAATCAGATCTTACAACAAATACCTGATCATTTTTCATATATGGCTTTGTCCATGTATATTTATCTTCTCTGTTCTTTGTACTGAAGCCGTTCCAAATACAGTCAATATTACCGGATGTGAGTTCCATATCTTTTGCATCCCAGGCTATAGGCTGATACTTTATCTCTTTGCCCAGTCGCTTTGCCACCTCCGCTGCCAGGTCCAAATCAAATCCGGTAAATTCCCCGTCATCTCCAACAAACCCCATAGGTGGAAAATCTTTATCAAATCCCACCGTAAAAGTTGTATTAGCGTCTGTGCCTGCAATAGAAGTCTCATCTGTCAACTTACTTTCTGCTGCACTTGTGTCCGTTGATGCTGATGAACTTTCTGTAGTCTTTGCTGATGAACAGCCTACCAACATAATTGTTGCTAAAACTCCAAGTAAATAAATTTTTTTCATAAATACACCTCATAACTTTCTTTACTGCATTACCTTAACACTTTCTTATGGTAGCACGCTAAAGTGTAACTGTCAACGCTTTATTTCTCTACTACGGTAAAGCGTTGACATATTATATACTCATATGAAAAAATCTGTTATACTAATCATATTTAAATACATATTGTATTATTCATTTATTATAGAAACGGAGGTTTTCATGGACACAATAAAAGAATTCAAAAGAATTATGGATACACAGACTGAAATTGCTTTGGCAACTATCGGAACGGACGGCACTCCGAATGTAAGAATAGTCAACTATTATTTTAACCCTACAAATAATGTCCTATACTTTGCGACATTTAAAGACAATGAAAAAGTACATGAAATGGCACAAAACCGACACGTCGCCTTTACAACAATCCCCCAAAAAGGCAATGAGCATATAAAGGCAAGAGGAATTGCCCTAAGAAGCGAAAAAACCGTTTTTGATTTGGCAGATTGCTTTTGTGACAAGATACCCGGCTATAAATACTATCGACTTTGCCGGAGATTCATTGATATTATATGAAATACACTTTAAAACAGCCACTGTTACTTTAAATTTGTCCGATATTCAAACGATTACGTTATAAAAGGGGGGGCTGACAAGGCAACCTAAATATAAGTCAAAATGTAACGATAAAAGATATATTGGAAGGAGGATTAATAAAAGTATAAAAAAATAATAGGACAGGGATAAGTGATTTTAGTTTTTTTGAGGAGAAATTATAATGAAAAAAATAAAGCTGTTTTCTAATCTGATTTTTAACAGCAGGTCTTATAATACTTATAACGGCTTTTATGGAGCAAGTCGGTATTATACATTTCGCACATATATCTATAAATCCTTATGATGTGAATACTCTTGAACAAATGAATTTTCATGATAGATTTATAATTTGTATAATTCTTGTAGCATATTTAATGATAGTTTTATCTGCAATTTTAAAAATATATTTCTTATATAGAGCTGCTAAAGTTAAAGATGATGTTATTCAAGTAAAAAGACATTCAAAGTATTTATGGTTAATATTTAAATCTATAGTGATTGTATTTATACTGATAATGATAGTCCTCACTTTACTTATTATTTTATTAAATTCAATTGATTGTGGCAACATTCCAAGCTAACATAATTCATAATTCCACAGAAAATACATTAAAATGCTAAAATAATAGAGCACTGATTAATCAGTACTCTACTATCTTAGTAATAGGTCTACCATAATCACGGCCTTTAAAAGTTATAGATACATGGTTAGAATCTATCCACACAATTGAGAGGCGGTTTGACGGTTTTGCTAAAGCCGACCCTTCATCTTCACCAAATTCCACTTCGGTTTTAAACAACTTATTTGAGTTAGGGTATTTGATGTATATAGTACTGGTCGAAGAACGCATATCACCTGTTGTTTGTGCAACAAGATATACTCCATCCGGAGATTTCGGTTCAAGTTTTGTATATGAATTAAAATCCTCATATAGATATATTCCAAAAGCAATAATCAATATCAAAATAAAAATAGTGAGTTTATGATACCTTTCTATAAATGCCATCTTAAAACTCCTTCCTTAGGAAGGATTATTCTAATATGATTTTTCAAAAAAATCAATATTCTCACTTTTAAAAACAAAAAAACCTAGCTACTGTTACTTTGGATTTGTCCGATATTCAAACTGTTACGTTATAAAAGAGGGGCTGACCGCTGTCAGCCCCCTTTTTATACTCTTTTCCACAATCGTTCGTATAATGAAACTATATTACTCCCCGAACTGCTTTAAACCGTCACTTACCTGATGCTCGTATAATTTATCGCGACCACTTATAAGATTCTTGTACATTTCATTACCGTCTGCATATCCTCTTGTTGTATCCCAAGTGTTTGGAAGACTCAAAAAGTTAAGAGCAACATCCGATCTGTTTGCCGTTAAAAAGTCCTCATCACTTAGTTTCATTACATAGGTATATTCCACCGGATAATAAATGGTAGTGGTTGGGAATTTACCGTTGGCATCGGATAAATTTGCAGAGAACACTACATAGTATATATTTGTACCGTTGAACTGTTTCTGATCATCTGAAGTATACAGCAAATACTCTCCTACAAACTGTATATCGGATACCTGCATATTCGGTTTATAATCCTTGGCAATGTAAGCATCCAAAGTCAGTCTTGCCTGATCCTGTAAAGACTTTCTGTACTCATCCGTCATATCCTCAAGCTTATGCACATATGACTCGTGTTCAAACTTTTCAAATCCGTCCCCTGCCGTCACATTTTCACTTCTATATCGCTCAAGAAAATCATATGGACGCTTATATCCTTTTGATTCCTTTGAATCTCCTGTGACATAGCTTGACTTTCCTATAATCTCAGGACCGCTCTTATAAGTTACTTTATCTGTCAACATCAATGTCCTGAAAGCTACAGGATAATACATCTTGGTGGTTACATACTTACTGTCTGTACTTGTAAGCACTCTGCTGTAGACAATATACAATCCGTTATATACTTCATCCAAATCGGTCTTCAGTACATAACCCTCATACTTAAGATCTGAAAGTGTAGTACCTTCGCCGTATGCACTGTCCGTATATTCCTTTACAACCTCTTTTGCCTTATCGTTTACTTCTTTTATGAAATCCTGAGGTAATTCACTGTACTGTGTTACATAGGTTTCAAGTCCGGATACAGTGTAAGTCTGGCTCATCTTCTCAGGTATTCTTCCGTACATATCTGCCATAGAAGCTATTTGATCTTCATCAAGATTAAGGCTTACGGTAACAGTATCATTATTTTTCAGTTTATCAAACTTATCAAGTTTAAAATTGTATTCATGCAATATATCACCACCACCGCTGTACTCAATCTCGGCCTTACCGTTCGGTGCAATTCCTGAAAAACTTAACTTTACATTTTCAAACGGATCGAATTTACTCAATTCATTTAATTTTTTTATTTCAAATTCTCCGTCCTTATACTTTAACTTATAATTTATACTTTTTGTTGTATCATCAGATACCTTCCAGGTGTACTTAACCTTGTCACCGTTACTTAATTTCTCAGACTTGTCAAGACTTATTTCCGATACGGCATCACGAAGAACCGACATCGGTTCAAATGCATAGGTCAAAACTCCATACTCTTTCTTACCCTTACTGCTGTACTTTACCTTTTTCCCGTAATCCTTTTCAAGTTTATCCCAATCAACACTTATACTCGCCTTTCCGTATCCGTCATATCCGCTTGACTCGAAGCTTATATACTTGTTCAGATCAATTACTTTGCTCGAATTCATAGCGAATGCAACTATCACTATAATAAACAGAACCGCTACGGCACCTGCCGCACCGAAAATAATATTCTTAGGTAGTTTTTTAGGACTTCCCGGACTACCTGTAGGATGAGATACCTTAGATTCGGTGTTACTTTGGCTTTGCTGCTTATTCACGCTCTCAAGGGCAGCACCACAACTCTCACAAAACTTTGCTCCGTCAGCATTCATAGAACCACAATTTTTACAACGCATGTCAAACCCTCCTGTGATATTTATTGTTGCTAATATCATACTATAAATTGTCTGTTTTTTCAATCTAATTATATTTTTCTAACAATGATATTTTCATTACTATGTGAGTTTCTTCTATATTATATATAATTATTGTGAAATTCTTAATATTTATTAAGGTTGATTTAATGCGCATTTTAATGTATAATATGTCTCGGAGGTGTATCGAAGCGGTCATAACGAGCCTGACTCGAAATCAGGTTGTCACTTTTTCGTGGCACGAGAGTTCGAATCTCTTCGCCTCCGTGAAATTTAAAAAGCTCCCATTAACGGAGCTTTTTTATTTTCCCCATATACTGGGTCGCTATTCTGTTTTCCGGATGTACATCACTCATATATATTACCGCGAGGAATATCCATTCTAAGGGCTTCATCATGATGTATATAATATCTGCAATCCATTTGCTCTTTATAAGTCTTGCTACAGGGAAGCCGTAGCGATCATATATTCCTCTGACAAGTTTGTGAAAGTGAGGTGTTTTTTCCTCTAAAATCTGTTCAAAGGCATTTGCTATGCATAGCTGTCTGTTCACTATAACCTCGTGACCGTGACGGATTCCTTTTCTTACAGGCTTTACAATCTTTTTATGTCCGCCTGCCGCTACAGTACAAAGATAATGCTCATCATATTCAATATTTTGAGGTGCTTCCTTTAGAGACAATGTCCAATCTGCAGTTTCGGTCCATGCCTTTATAACAGAATCCGGTGCCTGACCGAAAAGCAGTAATATTCCTATTATTATTCCAAGTAAAGGGAACATAAAGACGATTGCATATATAGGCCAAAGTTTTGAGTTTGACAGTATTTTATCTGCAAAATTTAAAAACTGATTTCTTTGTATTTTTGCTCTTTCCATTTCATATTCCTGCCATTCATGAACCTTTGAAATTACAGTTCTTGCAACAATGCAGATAATACAAATAGGGTAAACAAGCAGATACAAATCAAGCAAATTGTCACCCGATAAATCACCTTTAAAAACCTGTACTGTAAAAACAATAACTTCAATTACCCAAAGATACATTGCAGACATTGAAATAATCGCCATCAAAGGTGGTATTTTCTTTAATGGCCTAACTCTCAGATACAAGTACCCCGCAATACCTATTATAAAAATAAAAGTAATTGTGGGGGCCGCTTCTGAAAAAATCGGTGTATGCATTTCCAAATTCTTCAGCTGTACACTCCAGTCAGAACCTGTGACATATTTTCCTTCTGTAAGGTACAAGAATTCCAATATCAAGCCATACCATATAGCCACCTGATCAAATCTGATAAAAGGTTTTAAAAGCTGCTTATTTGCCTCCAGATATAAAAGTATAATATGATACCCCGTCAAAACTATCGGGTACACCAATATTATAGATACAAAGAAACTCCACATAATTAAGCCCGGTATAAATTCTTGTAAACTAAGCCTATTTAAACCATAGACATATGATCTTAAAGACTCCGCCAACTGATACATTACAAAAAGTATCATTGCGATTATGTAACTTATACCCATGCTTGATATTAACGAAATTCTAAAAAGATATTTTTTCATATATCTATAACCTTTCTGTTATTACAGCCTATATAGTGTCTTGCATTTAATCGCATCTTCCTATAATTGTTCCGCCACCAAGTACGAGTCCGCTCTCATCATACAGTACAACAGCCTGTCCCGGTGTGATTGCTCTTACCTTTTCATCAAAGTCGATCCTTATCCTGTCTTCTCCGAGTATCTTGACTGTGCAGTGTTCGCCCTTATGTGAATATCTTATTTTTCCTACAGCTCTCATGCCGTCATAAAACTTCTCAACTGCCATTGCATTGAGATTGTATGCTTCCAGACTGTATCCGAAAACATCATCATTTTCACCTATTACAACTTCATTTGTCTCAGGTCTTATCTCGGTAACAAAGATAGGATGTCCAAGCGCTATACCGAGTCCTTTTCTCTGTCCGATTGTATAGTGAAGTATTCCCTTATGCTTTCCAAGTATCTCTCCGTCAGCTGTCACAAAGTTTCCCTCAGGCATCTTTTTGCCTATTTCGTTTTCTACAAATGAGGCATAGTCATTGTCCGAAACAAGCAAATCTCCTGACTGTCGGGCTTATTTGCCACTCTGAGATTGAACTTTTTTGCAATCTCTCTTATCTCATTCTTTTCATAATCTCCCACCGGCATCAATGTTCTTGAAAGCTGCTCCTGTGTAAGATTATAAAGTGCATAAGTCTGATCCTTGGCACTTGTTTTTGATGTTCTGAGTGCATATCTTCCGTTTTCAAGCTTTTCTATTCTTGCATAATGCCCTGTAGCAATATAATCCGCCCCAAGCATCATACTTCTCTCTAAAAGAGATTCCCATTTTACATATCTGTTGCAGGCTATACATGGATTAGGTGTCCTTGCCTGCACATATTCATTTACAAAATAATCTATTACCTTATCTTTAAATTCGTCTCTGAAATTCATTACATAATAAGGTATCCCGATATCTCTTGCCACCCTTCTGGCATCATCCACCGCTGAAAGTCCGCAACAACCTCCGCTGCCTGACATATCCTCTTCATCTTCACTTTGCCATATCTGCATGGTCACACCTGTGACATCATATCCGGCTTCTTTTAAAAGATAGGCCGCCACTGAAGAGTCTACTCCACCCGACATACCTACTACTACTTTTTTCTTTTCCATATATTCTCCATTTTTTAGAATTCCATGACAGACAGTATACCATATACTTATTTGAATTGTATTAATATACTATAAAGTTTTCGGATCAAGACAATGCCAAATCTCTGACCATATTTCTTTTTCATATATCCTGTCAATATCTTCTTTTGTATATAAATAATCTGCTGCACCGGCGAAAATATCATCCGGAAACAGTTTGAAATACTCATGCAAAAAATTCAAATACATAAAGGCTCTGTCTCCGTACCCTTCAATATATATGTATCTGTAGTAATCCGTCTTTTGTCCTGAAGCATCTTCTACTGTACGATCCGGTAATTCACCCTCTGTTATATTAACATACATAACCGCCCATGAAGAGGCGTCATCCAAATACCATCTGCCGTCATCATCATAATCCGGTTTATTTACGGAAAACATATAATAGTCTCCATGATCATATAAATATTCCATAGTAAACCCTCTTGACATCAGTATATTTACAACATCTTTTATATCTCTACAACTGTTATCATCTTTTCTTCTTAAAATTCCTACATCTCCAGCCATGATACCTACTAAAATCTGTCCCTTTCTCTTTTTCTTAAATATCCATTTTTTTCGTTTTTTTGTCCTTATTATTAAATATTTCATCAATCTGTGATTTTGTAAAGAAACAACCGTTATCAATGTAGAAAAATATCATCCGAAACTTATTTAAATAACTATGTACTATTTCAAGCACCTGCATCTCTTTTTCCTATAAGATCGGTAATCCTAAAATATGTCTCAAAAGTCCATCTGTTTTATTTCATCTGTAGGGATATCTGTCATCTCAGTGTTACAATATATTTCAATAATCTTTTTATTATTATATTTTGCATATAAAATATTGTATCTCTTTTTTTATATTTACTATATTTTTTTGCAATGTGCTTTTTAAAAGCTCTTATTACCCTATAAGCCGTGCCGAATTTTGAATTTTTTTCCTTTTACCGATTATCCTTCCCTCATACCTCAGTTCAACACTCTTTTCTCCCCTATGTCTTGTATCTGTTATATTCCCCATACCGCCCATATAAGATACCGTTGTTGTTAAAAAAATAAATTTATATATTCAGATATACTTTTTAATACTGTATAGTGGTCTATACATCCAGTTCTTATCATGTTTTCCGTTATAAATACTGTCTATCATCGCTTTATTATAGTATCTTCCATTGTCCACATAAAAGATATCATTGGGATTCTCCTCTAAATATCTGTGCAACAATTCAAGGATAATCAATTCTTTCCCATATATATTTGAAAAACGATAATATGTTTCAAGCCCCAGTTCATTTGCTCTTTCAGTCGGTATTTCAAAATTTCTTTCATAGTTGTACACCTCTATCATATGCTCCGCATCATTAAAGAACAAAATATCATTCTCCTCTTTCATATATGATATACTGTACTCATATTTATCAAAGGAAAATCGCATACTGTAGCCCATATCTATAAGAATATCATATACCGTATATGCTGTCTGCATCTTATTGACACCGGCTTTTCCCAGTATTCTGCCCTCAAATCTCATAATCACCTCAATATTATTGCTCATCAGGATCTACATATATCCATTCGACTTTCCACTCTTTTTTATTATAAATCTTATCTATGTCAGCTTTAGTATAAAAAAATGTTTATCCTTTGAATAACAGTTCCAAAGTACATCCTCAGGTACAAGTTTAAAATATTCATGAAAAAAATTTAAAAGCATAAAAGATCTGCCCGATATTTTTTCAAAGTCAAAATAATCTTTATATCCTTTAAACTTCTCCGGAAAATCCTTTATTCTCTCATTAGACCACCAACCATCTGACGGTTTTAAGTCTACATTTGCAAGAATAGAATCCGACTTATCCTCCAAATACCATGGCAGTTCATCATCAAACATAGGTTTATTTATAGATAGATTATAACATCTTCCATAATCATATGCCGCACAGTTGGTATAGCCTCTTGACATAAATATATTTATTATGTTTTTTTACATCCTAATATTTCCTTCTCCGTTTTTTTCTTAAAATATCAACGCTCCATCCCATATATCACCTCTTTTTAAATTATAGGATTTTTATACAATACTCATATTATACTTGTCAATTCAAATTCAATCATTTACTATTTTATTGTTAATACTATTTATAATTAAAGAACAGGAGTACTATGATATATATGGACAATGCCTCTACCACTGTGGTAGATAAGGAGGCTTTTGATATAGCAAAAAAATATTTATTTGAAAACTATGCAAATCCTTCATCAAGCTATTCTATGGCAAATGATGTAAAGGCCGATATGGAAGATGCCAGAGAGATGATTGCCGATATCCTCGGTGCCGGATATAATGAGATATATTTTACCTCAGGCGGCAGTGAATCAAATAACTGGGCAATACTGAAGGCTTGTGAACTTACGGAAAATAAGGGAAAGCATATCATCAGTTCAAAGATTGAGCATCACTCTGTACTGCATACACTCTCTTACCTTGAAAAAAAAGGTTATGAAGTCACTTATCTAAGTACTGATGAAAAAGGAATTATTGATATAAATGAGCTTAGGTCAGCTATAAGAGAAGATACAGTCCTTATAAGCATAATGTTTGCAAACAATGAAATAGGCACTATAGAGCCGATTAAGGAGATTGGAAAGCTTGCCCATGAACACAATATCTTATTCCACACCGATGCGGTACAGGCTGTAGGACACCTTCCTATTGATGTAAATGAGCTGAATATTGATTTACTCAGTGCAAGCGGACATAAATTCCACTCACCGAAGGGTATCGGATTCTTATATATAAGAAGCGGTATTAAGCTTACATCTTTAATACATGGTGGCAGTCAGGAAAGAAATCGCAGAGCGGGTACAGAAAACACCTTTGGAATAGTGGCAATGGCAAATGCTATGAAAAACTGCTATGAACATCTAAAAGAAGACAATATACAGATGCAGACGCTAAGAGATGAACTACTATCACTGATACTTAAAAATATAGAAGGTTCACATCTAAATGGGTGTATGCACAACAGGCTTAGCAACAATATAAATATATATTTTGAAAATATCAACGGTGAATTACTTTTAATCCTGTTAAATCAAAATGGGGTCTGTGCCTCACTTGGTTCTGCCTGTACCACCGGTAGCATAGACCCTTCACATGTAATAATGGCTATTTCAAATGATAAAAAAAGAGCCTCATCATCACTTAGACTTACATTAAGTAAGTACACAACCAAAGATGAGGTGAATACTACATTTGAAAGTACTAAAAAAATGTATAAATCAGCTTAGAAAATAAAAAAATATCCACAGCACCCTATGTTGGATATTTTATTTAGTTTATCTTTTCATGTTTTCTATATTATTGTTTAAAAATCCAGCTAATATAATCTCCTCTTCTTCTGTCCAAACAGGCTGTAACCATAGTAATTGGGCATTTATATGTCTCTCAATATAAGACGGATCTGTAAGTACCGGTAGCTTATAATATACATTTTTAGGATTATCCATAATCATATACCATTTTCCGCCTATATGTTTTCTAAACACCTCACCAACATAAACTCCGCATAAATCAAGTATATTATAAGTATTATTATATAATGTCTTATCTTCTATAATCTCACTTATCTTTTTCATACTTTTTAAGCAACCAATCTTCCAAAGCATTTAGACTATCTATAGAATAATCTAAACATAGATTGTTTTCATTTGCAAACTCATTTGTAAAGTAATCCATCTTATCCGATATAAAAAATATCCAATTGTCAAAATCTTCTTTGGTATACGCCATATGCTTACCTCTTCAAACTCATATTATTAGTACAAAGCTATACTACCACTTATCTATTATCGCACACTTTCTTTACAGTCTTTATAAGTCTTTCCATAAGTCCTACTCTATTAAGTACTGTAATTAGATAATATCCATCCACATAGTCATAGATTTTACCTGCTATATCCTTTGACATAGATAGGGCTATCTCTTCCGCCTCTTCTCTTTCCTTACCGATATACTTTTCTACGATATCATCAGTAATATATATGCCGTTTACTTCACTTTGCATATATCTGGCGTTTCTCTCACTTACAATCGGAATGATTCCGCCCATTATCTTAATATCCAAGTTTTCCCTTGCAATCTTTAAATTCTCTATAGCCCTTTTTGTCAAAACCGGCTGTGTGAAAAGTACCTTTACACCGTTTTCCTGTTTTCTGACAGCTTTCTTCAGCTCCGCACTGAAATTCCTTGAGTTTACATTCAACGCACCGCAGATATTCATAGGGCTTTCAAATACATCATTATTTAAAGAATTGATAAAGTTTGCAAACTTTACAGAGTTAAACTCAAATACGGATCTTATCTCATCTCTTTGAGCATTCGGTATCGGATCTCCTGTGATTACAAGTACATTGTCAACTCCCATTGCATTGGCACCCAGCAGCAGTCCTCTTGAAGCGTTTACATTCCTGTCTCTGCAAGTCATATGCGGAAGTACATCAAAGTCAAGTTCATTTCTCACTTTGCAGGCAAGCAGGCAGCTGTCCATTCTGGCTCTGGCTATAGGATTGTCCGCAATTGTGATGATATCAGCACCTGCCGCCTTTATCTTTTTTGCATTGTCTATAAACTTTGCAATATTTGTATCTATAGGTGAATCAAGTTCCACCGCTATAGGCTTTTGACCGAGATCAAGCTTTTCTTTGAATCTGTTGACTCTTATATTCTGTGCGGCGCTCTTCTCAGACTTTACCGCTCTCCTCGGCTTTATAAGTTTTCCGCTCATACTCTTTTTCAACAGTTCTATATGCTTAGGAGTCGTTCCGCAGCAACCGCCTACAATATTTACCCCCATCTCAAGAATGTCCTCTATCTGATTTGCAAAATAGTTGGCAAGTGAACTGTAGTAAACTCTGTCATCTCTGACTACAGGATAGCCTGCATTCGGCTTTGCAAAAAGATAAAGCCCCTTTGTATCTACATCCTTTAAAAGTTTTGCCATATGATTGGCTCCGGATACGCAGTTAAGTCCTACCGCATCAAACGCCTGAGTTTGTAATCTCTGCAAACAATGCCTTATATTGATATCCTTCACTTGAATATCCGTCAGGCATCACCGCAAATGAGGCTGTTATAAAGGCGTCACTGCATTTTTCTTTGATATACTCGGCACTTAGTACCATTCCGCTTGTACTGCTTCTTGTCTCAAACAGAAAATTCTTTACTCCCTTTTCCAAGAAAATATCTATCAAAACCTTGTACTCTTCAAAAGCAAGCTCATTACTGCCTGTATGTATCGGTCCTATATCCGCAAAGACATATGCTCTATCCTTTGCGGCCTCATTTGCAATATCAATTCCTGCAACGACCACCTCTTTTTGTAAGTTTCTGTCTCCGTTGAACACATCAATGCCTACAGAAAAAGTATTTGTAAGTATCGCTTTTGCCCCTGCGTCAATATATTCGTTATGGATACCCTTTATAAGCTCCGGATTTTTGATATTGGCAAGTTCACAGCCTATGCCGTCATCTGTAAGCTCATCATAGTATGTTCCCATTGCTCCGTCAAAGAGCAAAACATTATTCTTTAAATAGTCTCTAATATTCTCCATAATTTATCATCCTAAAACTGTCTTTGCTATGTCAACCGAACTTCTGGCATCAGGTGCATAGAAATCCGCTCCCATCTCATCCGCATATTCTTTTGTAAGTACGGCACCGCCTACCCACACTTTACAATCATCAGATACCCTTCTGATCTCTTCAATAGTCTTTTTCATTGCAGGCAATGTGGTGGTCATAAGTGCTGAAAGTCCTACAAGCTTTACATCTTCTCTTATAACCGTATCCACCACTTTTTGAATATCCACATCTCTTCCGAGGTCAATCATTCTGTAGCCGTAGTTTTCAAGTATTACCTTTACTATATTCTTTCCGATATCGTGGATATCACCCTTTACGGTACATACAACAATCTTACCCTTGCTGACATTGTGCTCGCCTTTGTTTGCTATTCTTTCTTTAATAAGCTCAAATGCCGAGCTTGCAGCATTGGCGGCATTGATAAGCTGCGGCAGGAATATTACCTGCTTTTCATATAAATCTCCTACAGTATCAAGTGCAGGTATAAGATACTCGTTGATTATCTCAAGTTCACCCTTTGTCTCCAAAAGCTTCTTTGCATTATTGTAAGTCTCTTCCTTAAGTCCCTTCAATATGGCATCTTCCACCATCTCTTTTGTAACTTCTCCGGTATTTGAGACCGTTACCACCTTTGTCTCGGTTTTTACGGTAGCAAATCTTTCAATATACTTTACAGAGTCTTTATCCTCTCCTGAAAGCACCTTATATGAGTATATTGCATTCATAATACCTTCAATATTCGGGTTCACTATAGGCAAATCAAGTCCTGCATACATTGCCTGTATAAGGAAATTCTCAGTGATATGACTTCTTGCAGGAAGTCCGAAAGAAATATTGCTGACACCGAGAGTCGTGTGCAGTCCGAGGTCATTTGTCACCATTCTTACGGCCTCAAGAGTCTCTCTCGCCTGATCCTGCTGTGCAGAAACTGTAAGTGTAAGGCAGTCAATGATAACATCTTCTTTCTTCAGACCGTATTCAAGGCATCTTTTTAGTATATGACTTGCATTGTCTACTCTTTGTTGTGCGGTAGTAGGAAGTCCGCTCTCATTTAGAGCCAGTCCTATAACTGCCGCACCATACTTTTTTACAATAGGCAATATGAGATCAAGTCTTTCATCCTCGGCATTTACCGAGTTTACTATCGCTCTACCGTTGTATACACGAAGTCCGGCTTCTATTGCCTCAGGATTTGATGAGTCTATCTGCAGTGGAATATTGACAACCGACTGTACCGCTTTTACAGCCTCTCTCATCAGCGCCACTTCATCACCGCCCGGTACACCAACATTTATATCAAGTATGTCCGCACCCGATTCCTCTTCTTCTATAGCCACCTTGCAGATATATTCCATCTCATGGTTTAAAAGCGCTTCCTGGAATCTTTTTTTACCTGTAGGATTCAATCTCTCACCTACAACTCTTACCCCGTTAAGCTCCACCATCTCATTTGCCGAGCATATACCTGTCTTTACCTTAACGCTTTTAATGTCTTTGACCTCTGTAGCATCAAGCTCTGACTTAAGCTCCTTTATAAAATCAGGCGCCGTACCGCAGCAACCGCCTGCATATGATATACCCAAACTTTTATACTCAGCCATAAGCTTTGCAAAATCTGCTGCATGAAGGTCATACTCTCCTGTAGAAGGATTCGGAAGTCCGGCATTAGGCTTTATTATAATAGGCAATGTCGTCCATTCTTTAAGCTTTGCGGCAAGAGGCAATATCTCCTTAGGTCCCAGTGAACAGTTAAATCCTATCGCATCCACTCCCAGTCCCTCAAGCGTCACCGCCATTGACTCTATCTTTGTTCCGGTAAATGTCCTTCCTGTGGTTTCATAGGTCATAGTCACCCAAACAGGAAGCTTGGTATTTTCCTTTGCCGCAAGCACACCTGCCCTTACATCATAGAGGTCTGTAAAGTCTCATATACAATAATATCGGCACCGTACTTTTCACCGGCAACCACCATTTCCTTATATATATCGTAGGCATCTTCAAATCTGAGTACACCAAGAGGCTCCAAAAGTTCTCCTATAGGACCTATATCAAGTGCCACCTTTACATCTCTTTTACTTTCGGCAACAGCCTCCTTTGCAGACTGAATTGCAGTCTTTATGGCGGTATCCACATCTATCTTACAACCTTCAAGCTTATGTGCATTTGCTCCGAAGGTATTGGCGTATATTACATTACTTCCTGCTCCTATATATTTTAAATGTATATTTTTAACTATTTCGGGATTATCAAATCCGAAAACCTCAGGATGTTCTCCCGCCTTCATACCGGCAGCCTGAAGCATCGTACCCATTGCCCCGTCAAGTATCAATAAATTATGCATAACATCTAACTCCTATCTTTCTATACCTGCATGATTTTAAAAGATTGCATCCTGCGCAGGTCTTTTTAAGTGTCTCCAGTTTTTGGTCACTGACTCCGATTATGGCTGTAACCGACTTTCTCGGTAACATTATTCCGCTGTCACTGACATTTACTCCTATTCTTCTGGTAGCATTGACAACATTTACAAACTGTTTTTGTATCGTAATAGGTAAATCACCATAGCCCGGTGAAAATCTGAATGTCAAATAATTATTTTCTTTCAGATATTGCTCTCTGAAGCTTGCCTCTATACTGTCACATACAGCCTCTATAAGTGTTGAGCCGCATGAATCCATAATCAGTGCATTGGCCACATTCTTAAGTTCTTCTTTTCTTATAGCATTGTCAACTCCTATTCCGATAGTTGCCGCCATCAAAATCAGCTTATGACAATCTTTTATATGTTTTTTTATACTGTTTCCGACAAAGAAATCCAGCTCTTTCGGAAACTTTCCCTTTTCTTCCAAATCCCATTCTCTGAATACAAAGTTCGGCTTTGCAACGGCATTTACTTTCTCCATACAATCAAGTACCTGTGAGTGCAGATTTTCATCTATATCTTTACCGTTGTGCTGAAGATACCTAAGCACCTCAGACTCGTCCTCCTTTGTAAGTTTTACATCTATATTGAACATATCTCTTCTTTCTATAACACTTTATGCCTGATACTTAAGTTTATAAAGGTGAGCACTCCTACCCTATTCGGAAAGTATCATGCCCTTTATAGTAAAATAATTTATGATAAAAGTAAAGATTAGTGTTATATGTATATTTTATAACCTGTTATCAAAAACACTATATGTAAGAAATTTTTAAGTGGAATTTATCCTGATATATGTTAAAATATATCGGTAAACAAGGTGTTTACTTTCACTTTGGGGATGTACCGGTTTCGACAGGGAACATGCAGCTGGTGAAGCTATTCGTATGCAATGCGTTAAATGGCAAAATTAAATATAAACGCTGAAGAAAATTTAGCATACGCTGCCTAAGGCAGCTGCAGACCTATAAGCACTCACACTTATAGAATCTGTATCGACTTATGTGAGAAACCTTATATACAAAGCTTTGAGTATATAGATGTATTATGAAGCTACTCTTGATTACAGTTTGTTGTTTGACTGTTTTTAAGGGGAATTTCGACAAGCAACTATAATAGTAGAAGAACAGGGAATTGTTTTTTGGACACGGGTTCAACTCCCGTCATCTCCACTTAAAAGTCTTGATTTTCAAGGCTTTTTTTATTTGGTTTTTTATTTGCAAATCAGCATTTTCGAACTTTTGTTTGCATTTTAATCGAACATATGTTAGGATAGATGTATAACTATACCCATATAAAGGAGATTTTATGGATCCATTAACACAAAAACAGGAAGAAATTTATAATATTATCAAGGATTCCATCTTGAAAAAGGGCTATCCTCCGTCTGTTCGTGAAATCGGTGAACTTGTGGGACTTAAGTCCACATCTTCAGTACATGCTCAGCTCAATACCCTTGAGAAAGGGTTATATTAGAAAGGACCCGTCAAAACCCAGAACCATAGAGATAACCGACGATGACTTCAACCTCACACGCAGAGAGGTGGTCAATGTTCCTATGGTGGGCACGGTAGCTGCAGGTATGCCGCTGCTTGCTACAGAGAATATTTCAGACTACTTCCCTATTCCCACAGAATTTCTGCCTAACACTGATATTTTTATGTTAAAGGTCAAGGGAGAATCTATGATAAATGTCGGTATCTATGACGGCGACCAGATAATAGTGGCTAAGCAAAACACTGCTAAAAACGGTGATATCATAGTTGCTCTTATTGATGATTCAGCCACTGTAAAGAGATTTTTTAAAGAAAGCAATTACTACAGGTTGCAACCTGAGAATGATTTTATGGAACCTATTTTGGTAAAGGAGGTCACTATCCTTGGAAAAGTTATCGGTTTGTTCAGATTTATGTAAAAAACGGCTGCTACATATGTAGCAGCCGTTAAAAATATTAAGTTCAGATTATCTTGCGCCTGCTTCTTTAACCTTAGCAGCCTTACCGACTCTGTCACGAAGATAATATAATTTAGCTCTTCTAACTTTACCTTTTCTTACAACTTCTACTCTGTCAACAGATGGAGAATGTAATGGCCATGTCTTCTCAACACCGATACCGTTTGAGTTCTTTCTTACTGTGAAAGTCTCTCTTGCACCGCCATTTTGTCTCTTTAAAACTGTACCTTCGAAAATCTGGATTCTCTCTCTGTTACCCTCGCGGATCTTGTTGTGTACTCTTACTGTATCACCTACATTAAAGTCATCAACATTTGCCTTAAGCTGTTCTGCCTCAATACTTCTTATTAAATCGTTCATGTGAAACCTCCTATTATTTTGATGTTCTTAAAATTTCTTCCAGAGGACCATCGCCTTATTCACAACCACAACATTGTATCATATGTGCTCTTACAAAGCAAGATATTATGCAGTAAATTATTTTTTAAATATAAGCCGTATATGATAAAGTCCTAATATACCCCAAACTAAAATGTCCTGTTTATGATAGAATAATACTTTATACATTTTATTAAACAGGAGGAACAGACTTATCAGAAAGGTAGTTTTATCAATGAATGAGCAAAAGAAATACGAAGTTATCAAAGGGTTGGCTGACCACCCTGATACCGCTAACAAGAACAGAGCCGCTATGGTACTGGGATGCACCAGGAGGCATATAAATCGTATGTTACAGGGATATATAAAAAGTGGCAAGAAGTTCTTTCTACACGGTAACAAAGGCAAAAAGCCGGCCACTACAATCTCCCATGATATTCGTAGACAAGTCATAGACCTTTACAGAACTAAATACTATGATGCAAACTTTGAGCACTATACAGAGCTTCTGAAAAAGAATGAGGGTATATGTATCTCACATTCATCTGTAATGAATATCTTGGAGTCTGAATATATTCTCTCTCCAAAGGCCACCAAAGCTAAACGTAGACGTATTAAGCAAAAGCTGAAAGCTAAAAAAGAAACCGCAAAGACAAAGAAGGAGCTGGCATCTATACAGGCCAACCTGGTAGCAATCGATGATGCCCACAGCCGTCGTCCAAGATGTGCTTATTTCGGTGAACTACAACAAATGGATGCAACTCCTTATGAATGGGTACCGGGACAAATATGGCACCTACATTTGGCTATTGATGATGCCTCAGGCGTTGTTACAGGTGCCTGGTTTGACACTCAGGAAACTCTTAACGGCTACTACCATGTATTCGATCAGATACTTACTGATTACGGTATTCCTTATAAGTTTCTTACCGATAGAAGAACTGTATTTACGTACAAGAAAAAAGGCGCCTTATCTGATGATAAAGACACCTATACACAGTTCGCTTATGCCTGCAAGCAGCTTGGTGTAGAACTTGAATCAAGTAGTGTACCTCAAGCTAAAGGACGCATAGAACGTTTGAATCAAACCTTACAGTCACGCCTGCCGGTTGAATTCAGAATCGCAGGCGTAACCGATATCAATAAAGCCAATGAATTCCTTCACTCCTACATAAAAAGAATTCAATGAGAAGTTCGCACTTCCACTTTATGGTATCAAATCTGTATTTGAAACGCAACCGTCTAAGGAAAAAAATAAATCTTACTTTAGCGGTTCTGACAGAAAGAACTGTTGATGCCGGACATGCGATTCAATTTGAGAAAAAAGTTTTATAAGATGATAGATCATAAGGGAGTGCAGATCCATTATCAAAAAGGAACAAAAAGTTATGCTTATCAAGGCATTTGATAGGTCTTTGTTTGCGTGCGTTAATGACAAAGATATTTATGTGCTGGAGGAAATACCAACACATGAGCGTAAGTCTAAAGACCTGGACGCTGATTACAAAAAGCCAAAAGCCTAGAAAAACCTTATATTCCACCAATGAATCATCCTTGGAGAAGAAGTGCCTTTAAAAAATTTGTCCACTCACAACCACACAGAATTGAACAAGACTTAAAAAGTGCATGATAAAAAGCCCCTTTTGTGGGGCTTATAAAATAATTATTTTAGGACATAATCATTTATGCTTGACAGATATTATGCAGTAAATTATTTTTTAAAAATTCACATGACCATATACTAATCACTATCTTCAATTCTTAATTCTCTTATTTTTTTAATAAAGTAATCCATACTGTCTCTTATATTTTCTGCTACAGATACACAGGATTTAAACGAAAACATATCCGAATCACCAAATGATAAAGTAAACTCCTCAGAAATAGTCTTAGCTATCGTATCTGCTGTAGAATTCCAATCAATATTCAGTGCAATACTTTTACTCTCACCGTCAAACTCATCATTTGGACAGTCAGGTAAGAGACCGTATGGATTCCATTTATCTATTTCTTTTTTCACAATTTTAAAAATAATCCTTCCATCTCTCCATTCTCGCTTATTTTGTTCAGCCATTTTCTTATATTTATCTTTTTTATATTCGAAATCTGCCATAGACGGCGAACACCAAATATCTACTACTTTATTCCAGTCTCTTTTCAAGCATATATCATCTATAATTTCCGCTTCAAATAACTCCTCCAAAGTTTTATAATCAATTTCGCCACTACCGTCATAATACCCACATCTTTGAAATGATACATGATCTTCATATCCAATAATCATATACTCTGACTTGTTTCCTCTAAAACATATGGTTAATTTCGGTTCCATACCTATTTCAACAAGTTCTCTAAGTGTATTCTTAACGTAATCTATAGAATAAATATTTTCTTTACTCTGATTTTGAAACCCCCTATAAAAATTCATATGCCTCTATTTGCTGTAACCCCGATACCTGTCCGTCTCCCATTTCCATTATTATCAGACTGCCGTCAGCCTTTCTTGCCAAATCAACAGTTACAAAACCACTTTCTACCTTACTTGCTATAGATTCAATCCAAACATACTCATCTTCAGATATATTTACTTCTTTATCCTTATTCCAATAATTATCAGCAATCAATATCTTACCCTTGAAAACAAATATTCTGTATTCTTCTGAAATCGGCATACCGCTGTCTTTATGGTTTCCTATACATTTAAGGCTTTCAAACTTACGAAGTACAACTCCACCTTCAAGGTTTTCACCCTGACGGGTAATAAAATTTTCGATAACGCGAGTTGCATCCTCTTTGTCCTTAATATCTTTTATAAAACAGGCATCATACCACTCATGCTTTCTGCTTTTTACATAATCTTTTACAATGAATGCTCCTTCAAGATTTTCTGTAAGTTTTAAAACATTATCTATATTCTTTGACTCACTCCACACACTGAAAGGAGTAAAACCTTCAAAGTCTTTATACCACCCCGGCAAAAGATGATATTTTGCATACTCCTTCGGAGAATTTATCAGCTGTATTCCTCTTTCAAGCAGCATATTATAAAAGTTTTCATACATATGTGGTGACATCATCCACCCTCTGTATATAGTAATCCCTTTAATATCTTCACCGGAAAGTGACATTTTTCCTCTTTCCAAATCTTCATAACTGAATAATGCACACGCATGATTTAAGCCCGCCGCCTGATACTCTTCAAAATAATCCTCATCCACCTTCTTTTTATCTAAAGGATGACTGCAAAAGATAAAGTTTAAATTCGGGGCTGTTTCTAAATTTTCTTTACTCATAAATACTCCTTAAACAATTCATTTTATTGTCATCTTTAGTATAAACCCATAGCTGTACATTAAAAATCTCTCCATTCCTATTTAAGCACTTATTTTTGTCTCTACTATAATAATCTCCTCCATAGAGACCTTAAATACCGCCGACAGTACTATAAGATTATCTATGGTCGGCAGTGCTGTTCCGTGCTGCCATTTGTAAATAGCTTGCGGCGTTGCAAAACCGAAGATATTTTGCAAGTCTCTTACACTAAGTCCCGACTCTTCTCTAAGTTTTATAATATTTTTTCCTGTTGCTACCAAATCAATGGTAGGAAATACAATCATCTCTTTTCCTTTCCGCCTCAAGCTAAGGAAAAGAGAATTCCTCAGTTTGAAGCTTTAAAATTATAAATAGGTTTCATTACCTCGATGATATCCACAGAGTCCTTTATAACATCTATGATATCCTCAAGCCTTTTATATGCCATCGGAGCCTCATCCAATGTATCTTCATTTATAGAAGTGGAATAAACTCCCTTCATCATCTCTTTATACTCATCTAAACTCAAATTGTTTTTTGCGGCAGTTCTTGACATAAGTCTTCCTGCTCCGTGAGGTGCGGAGTAGTTCCAATCAGGATTACCCTTACCCACCGCCAGAACGCTTCCATCTCGCATATTTATAGGAATCAAGACCTTTTCACCGCTATGTGCGGCAATAGCGCCTTTTCTTAAAATCATTTCACTTACATCAATATAGTTGTGTATAGTATGAAACGACTCAAGACTCTTCATTCCTGTTCTAGTTAGGATGATTTCCGCCATCAGCTCTCGATTTCTTTTTGCAAAGTTTTGACAAATCTCCACATCTTTTAAATACTCCTCGAGATATTTTCCCGAAACATAGCATAAATCATCAGGCATACTTGTTTCAGACTCATATACATGCCAATGAAGATCCTTTAGAGCAGCCTGTATCTCACTTTTTCTACCCTGCTCCTTATAAGTTCTTATTATCTCATCTCTTTTTTCAAGATAAGTATCATACCCTCTATCTAAGTTTGCTGCCAATCTCTGATAATACTGTGCAACCTGCTTTCCGAGATTTCTGGAGCCTGAATGTACTATTAAGTATTTGCATCCGTCACTTGCCTCATCAATCTCTATAAAGTGATTTCCGCCGCCGAGTGTGCCAAGTGAACGCTCAAGCCTTCTTGAGTCCCTCAAATATCTGAAACAGTTTAACTTTGTTAAATCAAAGCGCTCCTGTCTGCCGTCCCATACATTCATTCCTGACGGAATATAATGAGCAGCCTCATCTACTATTTCAAAATCTATTTCCACATTTCCAAGCTTTACCGTGTACATTCCGCATCCGATATCTACGCCGACAATATTCGGAACGGCCATCTCATGTATAGTCATTGTAGTACCTATAGTGCATCCCTTTCCGGCATGGACATCAGGCATTATACGAATCCTTGACCCTTCAGTTATAACATAATCGCACATTCTTCTTATCTGCTCTATTGCCTCATCCTCTACAACCTTTGCATAACATATAGCTTTATTTACTCTACCTTTTATTTCAATTCTATCCATATCTTCTCCTTTACATCAAAAAAACCGCCTACCCATTTAGAGTAAGCGGCCTCAAAAACATTTATAATATCTGCATAAGTCTACCTATGCCTATAATTATATAAACAATTTTCTCGTACTTGACCTATCTCCAATGAGTGCACTAAAACAAAGCCCTTCCTTAACAGCATACTAAGAAGCGCGTAATCATAGCGTTCAATATTAAAATAGTCAAAACGATTCACTGTTCTCATATCTTTTTCCTTTTCCGGGACATGCCCAAATCACTGTTCATAGAATAACATAATAAAAGTTATTTGTCATTAAAAACCGCCACCCATAAAGAGTAAGCGGCTTTTACTTTTTATTACTTACAAAAGAATAACATAAAAATTTTCTAATGTCATTCTACCTGTAGTATACATATATAAATTGATAACGTATATGGAGTCGGGTCAGTATTAGCGATTTCTTGCGTCTCCCTGATTTCCTCCTTCATTTTTCATTCCGTTATCCTTGATATTATTATTTTGCTGCGGCAAGTTTTCCTGTTCTTTCCTTGATTCATCATAAGATTTTATATCGTTTCTTTCCGTATCTTGTACACTTATGTCATTATTTTCCGCAGTCTTATCAGCATTTGTCTCAATCTGTGTTGGCGCTTCCTCAACTGTTTGTAAGCTGTCCGGGTTTTTAGAAGGTTCTTTTACTGCCTTTGATTCCTTTTCATCCCTTGATTTTTCGGTCTGTACTCCGGTATTTTCATCTTGCATACTGCTTTGAGTAGGCTGTTCAATCTGTTTTTCACCGGTTTGTTCTTCTTTCAATGCCGTAGTGTTTTGCTCAACAGGTTGTGACTCTGCTTTATTATCTGAGGTATCATTTTGAGTATTTTTCTTTCCCTGTCCTGAAGATTCCAAAAGTTGTGACACCGTGTAATCCTTATATGTGGCAATATCTGAAGCCTGTAACACATAATCATTATATTGATTATCTCCAACCTTTTCAGATTTATTCTTAATATATTGAATCTGTTTATACTCTCCTGTAGAAATTCCAAGGCTGCTTGCTCTTTTATGTTCTTTCAAATCTGATTCTGTAAGTACAAGATTTAGTTCTCCTTTTGTCTGCTCTGTATCAAATACCGACAAAGCTTCTTTTTTTAAAGTATCTTTACGCGCTAAGTTATTTGCCGAAATATCAATCAATACGTCTTCGCTTGAACCGCTCTTCAAATAGTTCTTTTTTGTCAGCAGCTGCTTTGTCTCTTGTAGAGCCTCTTTAATGTCACTTTTCTTACAGCTAACAGTTCATCTGCAATTTTCTGTCCGTCATTGTTCAACCCTTTAACTGCTACCACCTTATCCTGTCTGTTTAATGTATACTCTATTGACGGATTTATATCCAATGACACATATGAGCATGCCAGTACATTATTATATGAATATGTTCCGGCTACTCCCGCAACAATCAGGAAGAGTGCCGCTGCACTTCCAACCATATTTCGTCTTAATGATCCTATCGAAACCACTTTTTTATGATTTTCAGCTTCAAAGTCAAATGAATCTCCGACCTTAAAGTTTCCCTTTTTTACCTTTCTGATTACCCCGTCCTCACAAAGAACAGCGGCCCATTTTTCTTTGATTTCCAATACTACTGCTTTCATAGCTCTGATTCTAATGCCTTTCTGATATAATTCATATATTCTTTTAACAGAGGATAATCTCCGTTCATAATTTCTGCCGCTGCAATAATATATTTTCTATGCCTTTCCAAAATCTTTACGGAAATACTCTTATCTGATGAGATATCCTTAACAGGTAGCGTTTTTGAGGTTTGCATTTTTTTGAATAAAGAGGGATTTTTCAAAATTATGGCAACCGCCTTTGCACAGGCTATCTTTGTTTTCTCCGCCTTCGGTGAACACTCCGTCAAGTCATAAAAAGAAAACCCGTAGCCTGAAAGTAATTTTTGAACAGCCGCAATCTCATCCTGCATAGGTGTTGAACCGGGATTCTCCACACCTATACCTTCAGTCTTTGAGATTTCCGCAGATCTTTGTCGTATTTCTATTTGTAAGGCGCTGACTTCTTCTTCATTTTCTATCTCTCCGTCCATAGAAGCCGGTTCGACCGACAATTCTTTTTGAAATCGTGCCTGTGAGATGGAATAGTCTGTTAACCTTCTTTTAATCACCAAAAAAGCAAACCCTTTGAAGCTTCCTTTGGATTCTTCATAGGATTTCACAGCTTCACAAAGGGCAATCATAGCCACAGAGTATTCATCATCATTTTCTGTTATAAAACGTTTTGTTGCTCTAAAAGCACTAAGTAAAATAAATTTCTTGTGCTTTTTGATAAAATCATTCATATAATTTTCATCTGTCTGTGCTCTTAACACATCTTCAGAAATTTGTTCAGTTCCAAATATAAACACGCAAGATCTCCCGATTGGCATAAATATCAATCATATCCTGTGCAATACTATACTCAAAATTTCGTTACAGTATCTGCACAGGTATGATATTTATATTGTATAAAATATTACTTTAAATTTATTTAGTCGTCAACGTATGAAAAAATATCAGTTACTTAATACATCGGCGTCATCAACTGTTACACCCATAGGCAAGGTCGGCTTAGGATTTCCTTCCTTCATTGCCTCTTCATCAGACTTTCTTGGAAGTACAGGCTTTTCATCTGAGTTGTTGTCTGATGTATCAAAGCTCTGTCCGGCCGTTTCGTTGTTTGCTGCATCAAAGCCCTGTCCGAACATTTCGTTGTTTGCTTTATCAAAGCTCTGTCCTCCCATTTCATTGCTTGCTGTATCAAAGCCCTGTCCGAACATTTCGCTGTTTGCTGTATCAAAGCCCTGTCCTGACATTTCGTTATCTGCTGACTTAAAGCCCTGTCCTACAGTTTCTTTTTCCGTCTCACTTGTTGTGTCTTCAACACTTACTCCCTCAGGAAGAGCCGGCTTAGGATTTCCTTCCTTCATTGCCTCTTCATCAGACTTTCTTGGAAGTACAGGCTTTTCGTCTGAGTTGTTATCTGCTTTATCAAAGCTCTGTCCGGATATTTCGTTGTCTCCTGCCTTAAAGTTCTGTTCTGACATTCCGTTTTCCGTCTCACTTGTTGTGTCTTCAACACTTACTCCCTCAGGAAGAGCCGGCTTAGGATTTCCTTCCTTCATTGCCTCTTCGTCAGACTTTCTTGGAAGTAGAGGCTTTTCGTCGGAGTTGTTGTCTGCTGTATCAAAGCTCTGTCCGCCCATTTCGTTATTTGCTGTATCAAAGCCCTGTCCGGACATTTCGTTATCTGCTGACTTAAAGCCCTGTCCTGCTATACCGTTATTTGCTGTTCCTATTTCAGAGTTATCATCTGTAGAAAAATCATTTCGGTCAAAACCGTTATCATTCATCATTCCCTTATCAAAAACTCCGTCTGTTTGATTTGAAAAGTTCTGACCTGCAAAGTACTGGTTCTGTGCACCCGTTCCAAAAGTATTCCTATTTACATTTCCCTGTGATGCCAACGCTGCTATTCCTGTGGCTGTAGTAATTGCAAATGCTGTCATACCTGCTACAAAAAGTTTTCTCTTAATCATATTGTTCTCCTTTCGGGCTTTGCCCATCCAATTATATTTCTATCGGTTTTTTTGTTCTGCGTTTATCACCGATAATATAATATTCGGGTCAAAGTTCAAAAGAAGTGGGGGGATACAAAAAAAATATTTTCAATTTCATATTTTTATTATTTACATTATCATTTATAAAACTTTACAATTATACTTACACTATTTACTATACCTTTATTTTCTGATATACTGCATCAGCATTACAAACGGTATGAATTTATTTGTACCGCATCTTGAAAGGAGTATTATGATATTAGAAAGAAAAAATATAGTGACATGCATTATTTTAAGTATTGTTACTTGCGGTATTTACGGTATCTACTGGCTTTATTGCATTATCAGCGATATCAATACAATATCGGGAGACCCTGACAGTATGTCTCCTATAGTTGTTATTCTTCTGAGTTATGTTACCTGTGGAATATACCTTTTTTATTGGATTTATAAAGCCGGAGCATTGTTGGACCAAAAGGCAGTAGAATCAGGCAGAGCATCTGAAAGCCGTGCAATACTATATCTTATACTTACACTCTGCCTTTGTGGAATTGTTGCTTATGCCCTTATACAAGACAGTATCAATAAGATTGCCGATGATCAGAACAACTTCGTAAACAACAAGCCTGTATTCTAATATATGAAAAACAGACTGATACGAACAATAAAAAATACCATTGCAATTCTTTGCCTTGGTATTTTTTTATATATACTCTATAACTTTCATGTAAGAATACCATGTGCATTCAAAACGCTTACACATCTTGACTGCCCAAGCTGCGGCGTCAGCAGAATGTGTGTTGCACTCTCACATGGCGATATAAAATCGGCATTTTATTATAATCAGTTGCTTATCTTTCTGACACCGGTCATTGTACTATACTATATCTTCTATCAGATAAGATATATAAAAACAGGGCAAAGAAAGATAAGCCCTGTTGAAAATAATATAATGATTGTACTTATAGTGATTTTGATAATATACGGTATTGTAAGGAATCTGCCGTTTTATCCGTACAGACTGCCATAAAAAAGTCGGGTTTCCCCGACTTTTTATATTTCACCGTCTCTGAATTTTTGTATAAGTTCATGTCCGACACTGATATGATAAGGAAGAACGGGAACATCCTCTCTCTCAAACCATCTTGCCTCAGAGAGTTCCTCTTCCTGTATTGTAATCTTATCATCACCGTCCAGGTCCGCAATAAAGGCAAGCATCAGTGAGTCCGAAAATGACCAAGGCTGTGACTTATAGCTTTGTATATTCTTCACTTTAAGTCCCACTTCCTCCATGACTTCTCTTCTTACCGCATCTTCAAGGCTCTCTCCCACCTCGACAAAGCCTGCTACAAGCGCATAAAACTTATATGTACCTTTTGCATTCTTTGTCAGAAGCAGTCTGTTTCCGTCTCTTATAGCCACTATAATTGCAGGAGATATCTTAGGATATTCTATGTTCTTACACTTCGGGCAAATCAACGCTCTTTCGGTATTTGACTTCTCTGTAACCGTTCCGCAGTATCCGCAGTATTTCCTGCTCTTCATCCATCTGTAGACCTGTGATGCACTGATGGCTGCAAACGCCTGATACTGTGGCGAAAACTCACGAAGTACCTGCATTCCTTCCATATAGAAGCCGCCGAACTCAGGTACCTGCATATCATCCACAAGATAAAACTCCTCATCATCTACAGCGTTTACATAATAAGACTTTTCATATATATCCTCATCGTCTTCTTCCAAATCCTCAAATCTCGGAAGTCTTATCTCTCCTGTCAATACATCCTTTACAAGCATTATTTTATTGTATTCAAAATGTAAAACAAATGATTTTTTATTTGTAGCCTTTTTATTCCTGAACTCAGGATAAAAGACCTTAGGGTATATCTCCTGTATCATAACTTCTATCTATTTATAACTCCTGATAATGATATTTTTGCAATAATTCATATCTCATATCCCAAAGCTTCTGTGACAGGTCTACATAAGTCTCATGAGGGTATGCAAGTCTCTTTGACTCATCCCAAAGAGTATCAAGCTCCTTCTTACAAAAATCTCTTATCTCCATTACTGAAGGTGACTTATATACACATTCACCGTTTTTAAATACCGGAACCAAAAGCTCCTTAACCTCAAATGAACCTGCATTAAGCTTTGTCCTCTTCCATGTCTCCACAGGGTCAAAAAGCATAAGTGATTCATCTTCAGATAAAATCTCATCTTCCAGACATATATAATCGGCTATTATCTTACCTGTCTTCTTATTGTAAATCCTGTATATTTTCTTATTTCCCGGATTTGTAATCTTTTCCGCATTTTCAGACAACTTTATCTTCGGTATAAACTCGCCGTTCTTATCATCCTTAACAGCTGCAAGCTTATATACGCCTCCGAATGCAGGACAATCCTTGGATGTGATAAGATTTGTACCTACTCCCCATCTGTTGATTGTGGCACCCTGCAGTTTCAATGAAGATATAATATTCTCATCAAGGTCGTTTGAAGCGGATATAACAGCATCACTAAAACCTGCCTCATCAAGCATTTCTTTAGCTCTTTTTGACAGATATGCAAGGTCGCCGCTGTCAAGTCTGATGCCGTAGTTTTTAAGAGGTATGCCTGCCGCTCTCATCTCTTTAAATACCGTTATCGCATTCGGTATACCTGATTTTAAGGTGTCATAAGTATCTACCAAGAGTGTGCATGCTGTAGGGAAGGTCTTTGCATATGCTCTGAATGCGGTAAGCTCATCCGGAAAACTCATTATCCAGCTGTGTGCATGTGTTCCAAGCACCGGTACATCAAACATTCTTCCGCACAGTACATTACTGGTTCCCACACAACCTGCTATCATTGCCGCTCTGGCACCGTAGATACCTGCGTCAGGTCCCTGTGCTCTTCTAAGTCCGAACTCCATCACTCCGTCACCTTCCGCAGCTAAAACAACTCTGGCAGCCTTGGTTGCTATCAGTGACTGATGATTGATAATGTTTAACAGTGCGGTCTCTATAAGCTGTGCCTGCATTATAGGTGCAATAACCTTTACAAGCGGCTCTCTCGGGAAGATAACGCTGCCCTCAGGTATAGCGTAGATATCTCCTGTGAACTTAAAGTTTCTTAAGTACTCCAAAAAATCATCTCTGAATATCTTTGTACTTCTCAGATATTCTATATCTTCATCATCAAAGTGAAGATTGTTTATGTAGTCGATGACTTGTTCAAGTCCCGCACATATTGCATATCCGTTCTTATTCGGATTTGATCTGTAAAACATATCAAAGATGACTGTTTCATTGGCGCTGTTTTCCACATAATATCCCTGCATCATTGTAAGTTCATACAAGTCAGTCAATAGTGTCAAATTTCTTTTATCCATCATTATTCCATCCTTTTTTCCGGCAACTACATAAGCCTTTTCTATCAATCTATGCTTTATTTTATATATTGTCAAGCATTTTTATTAAAGAGTATCAATCCGCCCTTTCTTCTGTAGCCTGTATTCCAAAGCTCTTTAAGGTCAAACCACCTGTAGCTTCCATAGCTTACAACCTTGACCAAAAACTTATCCGCTTCCTCGTCATATCCTGTAAGCAAAAACCAATGCCATGAAAAGTCTCTGTACTTGGGATTCTTATGCATAAGAACAAGCATCGGCACCAAAAGTCCCTTATCTATCTGTGATTTCACTGCATTTTTCGCGTCATCAAGTGAGTTGTCGCCTGAAAATTCCGACAGGGTTATAGAATGCTCATCCATATCTTCCAAAAACTCACTTACTCCGTCCACATATATCTCAAGTCTGTCAATTCCCGTTATTCTGGGTCTTAAATAAGGCTTTACACTGTTTGAAAAGTCAATGTAATCAAGGGAAGTTATCCTGTCAATATCATATGGATAGAGCTTATCCTTACCCATATACTTTCTCATATAAATAAAGCTGTCACAAGCGGTTACACAGGCACATCCGCCCTTATTCATCCAAAGATCCTTAAAATCGTTTTGATCCCATCCGTATTTACCGTCAACATTAAAATAGTCTAATTCTTTTTTCATTTCCTTCACCATATATGCAAAAAGTTACAGTTTAACCACATTGTCAAACTGTAACCTGATTTTACATTTTATTTAGAATTCATCGTCTCCAAGCATATCCTCAAACTCTTCATCGTCAAGAAGCTCGTCAAAGGCATCCGCAACTATCTCATATTCTTCATCTGTCTCTATATTGGTAAGCTCAGGCTGACCGTCGGCTGTCTCTGAATATCTGTAAAGATATACCGTTCCCTCCTCGTCATCCGTCTCAGGCATTACCGCGATATACTCTCTGTCACCTGCACTGAATATATTTAATACAATGCACTCCAATACGGTGTCATCATCAAGTGTGATAGAAACAGATACACTTCCGTCATCTACAATACCGTTTTCAAATAAATCTTTCTCTTCCATAGCTCTCCTTTAATTTTGCATGATCTGTTCAGGAAGTTCAATACTTCCACTTTGTCCTTGCTTATTTGGCTCTTTAAAGCCTCCAAACTTTCAAACTTTATCTCAGGTCTTATATATTTATAAAGATATACCTCTATCTCTCTGCCGTAAAGTGTGGCGTCGAAATTGTAGAGATACGTCTCAACCCTTGCAATATGGTCCTTTTTATCATCTTTTATACTTGGATTTGAACCTACATTTGTAAGCCCTAAATAGAGTGTATCGTCATCGCCTATTCTTACTCTTGACGCATAGACTCCGGATTTGGGCAGGTGCTTCTCACTTGAAGGAAAAATATTAAGTGTCGGAAAACCCAGCTTAACACCGAGCTTATTTCCCTCTTCAACAACACCGCTTATAGAATATACTCCTCCTAAAAGCTTATTGGCTTCTTCCATATCTCCCTCATCAAGCTTTGACCTGATAAGTGTGGAGCTTATATCATTTTGGAAATCATCTTTTTCCTTTGTAATTATCTTTACATCAAAGCCCCATTCCTTTGAAAGCCTGTTGAGCAGCTCTATATTACCGCTTTTTTTATAGCCGAAAGCCGCATCGTCTCCTGCCACTATCTCAGCCATGCCAAGCTTTCCTATAAGAATATCTTTTAAGAACTCCTCACCTGTGAGTCTTGCGATATCCATATTGAAGGGATACTCTATATAGTAATCAATTCCAAGTTCTTCTAATTTTTTTCTTCTTTCCACATTTGTAAAAATCTGTGTGGTATGTTTATTTTTTACAATATTTGACGGCAATATCCTGAAGGAAAATACCACAGTCTTCAGTCCTCTTTCGGTCGCCTCTTTCTTAAGCGTCCTAAACAACTTTCTGTGCCCTCTGTGTTCACCGTCAAACTTTCCGATAACAACAGCTGTTTTTTCTGTTATATTTATGTCAGTTGTATTTATAAATGTAATCACATTATCACCTGTCTATAAAAACATCTTAAATGGCTTCAGTTCAGTCATCTCTCTTCTATATATCGCAATAAATCTGTCCTGTGAATCATATAATCTGTATAATTCACTTAATTCAAAATCCTTATTAAGCTTTAACTTATTGCCGTTGTGCAGATACTTGTCAAAGTCGGGAGAGGTATTTATCTTAGGCAGGAAGGAAAAGTATTCTTCCACGCTCATTATATCATTATTTATACACTCTCTTCTTTCTTCGACCTTATTAAGAGTAATTGCCCCTTTTATGTCAAACCTATCCACTCTCGTCCTTATAAGTGACTCCATGCAACCGCCTACTAAAAGCTTTTCTCCTATATCATGACATAGCGTCCTTATATATGTACCCTTTGATACCTTGGCTTTAAACTTAACTCTCGGCAGACTTATCTCTATAATGTCGATATCGAAAATATGAACTTTTCTCGGCTCTCTTTTGACTTCCTTGCCTTCTCTTGCCAAGTCCACAAGTTTTTTACCGCCCACCTTAAGTGCGGAATACATCGGCGGCAGCTGCATATACTCACCTAAAAAGGAAAGTATTACAGACTTTACATCATCTTCTTTAAGTGATGAAGCATCGGCTTTTTTTAATATCTCACCTGATATATCCTGAGTATCTGTGGACATACCCAAAAGCAACACCGCCTCATACTCTTTTGACTTGTCTGTAAGCATATCCGAAAGTACGGTGGCATTCCCAAGTAAAACGGGAAGTACACCTGTAGCATCAGGGTCCAAAGTACCTGAATGTCCTATCTTTTTTTGCTTTAATATACCTCTCATCTTTGCCACGACATCGTGAGAGGTATAACCTTTTTCTTTAAAGATATTTATTATACCGTTATAAGTATTCTTAGCCATTTAGTTCTTTCTTTATCATAGGCAATATGGTATTCTCCAAAAGTTCATCAGCCTTGCCGTAGACTGTAGCTCCTGCCGCCCTCATATGACCTCCGCCGCCAAGTGCAGCCGCAATACCGCTGACGTTTTTATTTATAGAACGCAAACTTACTTTGTATTCATCTTTGGCAGTCTCATACATAAATAATGCTATCTCCACACCGTCTATATTTCTGAGATTGTCTATGATTCCATCCATTTTCTTTTTATCTGAAATATACTTACTCCATGTATCATAATCCAGAACACCATAGCAACACTTGCCGTCAAATTCCAGCTTTGTATTTGTAAGTACCAGTCCCAAAAGCTTGCTTGCATTAAAATCTTTTTTGAAATACGTATCATCTATGATTTTTGTGAAATCAAAACCTTTTGAAATCAGTTCTCCGGCTATATCCATGGTTTCCTTTGTGGTAGATTGATATTTAAATACTCCGGAATCATGGACTATACCTGTATATAAGCATTTTGCAGTCTCTACACTTACTTTATCACTATCCAGCAAAGTGTACAAGAGTTCACAGGTAGAACTTCTGAAATCTTCCACTATATTAAATTTTGCAAATTTTGTATTGGTGATATGATGGTCTATACATATGCTTTGTGCTGCACTCTCAAGCATTACACCTCTGCTTCCAAGTCTCTCTCTGTCTGACGCATCTAAAGATACCAACAGATCCGCCTGTAAAAACGGGTCTTCACTTATCAGGTCAAACCCGTTCATATATGAAAACTTCATAGACGGCTTCTCAAGGCAAACTCTTACCTGCTTACCTTCAAAATTTTCAGTTATATAATTGTATAGTGCAAGTGTTGAACCTGTACAATCTCCGTCAGGGCTTACATGCCCTGTAATTGCTATGTTCTTTGCATTCTCAATAAGCTCTAATAATTTATTCATTGCCTGTCTCGTCTTTTTTTATTACTTCGTCTATCAGCTTATCCATTTTCATACCGTAAGCCAATGACTCGTCCAAAACAAACCTAAGTTCCGGTGTGTTTCTTAAGTTTAATCTTCTTGCAAGCTCTTTTCTTATAAAGCCTGAAGAGGATTTTAGCCCCAACAATGTCTTCTTTGACTGCTCGTCATCTCCAAGTACGCTTACATATATTGTGGCGTACTTCAAATCTGTGGTAACTTCCGCATCCGTAACACTGGTCATAGGTGCGACTCTCGGGTCCTTCACCTCTCCCCTAATGATTTCAGATACAGTTTTCATCACCTCCGAGTTTATCATAGTAGACTTCAAACTGTTCTTTCTCATACATTCCTTTCTTTTACTTTCTCGGAACTTCTACCATATCATATGCTTCAACCTGGTCAAATTCCTTGATATCGTTGAACTTCTCAAATACAAGACCGCATTCGTAGCCTGTAGCGACCTCTTTTACATCGTCCTTGAATCTCTTAAGTGATGCAAGATTTCCGTCAAAGATCTGCTCTCCGTCTCTTGTAATTCTTACCTTACATCCTCTTACAAACTTACCGTCAAGCACATAGCTACCTGCAATATTACCGACACCTGAAGCCTTAAAGATCTGTCTGATCTCCGCATGTCCGATAACCTTCTCCTCATATATAGGCTCAAGCATACCCTTCATAGCGCTCTCAATATCTTCAATTGCCTGATAGATTACTCTGTAAAGTCTTAAGTCGACATTTTCTCTTTCTGCTGTAGCCTTTGCCATCTGATCAGGTTTTACATTAAATCCGATAATGATTGCGTTACTTGCAGCCGCAAGTACAACATCGCTCTCGTTAATTGCACCTACACCGCCGTGAATTACCTTTACGGCAACCTCGTCATTTGAAAGTTTTGTAAGTGACTGCTTTACAGCCTCAACCGAACCCTGAACATCGGCCTTTACAACTATAGGAAGTTCCTTAACATTTCCCGCCTTAATCTGGCTGAACAGATCGTCAAGTGAAAGCTTTGCCTTGGTATCTTCGATAAGCTTATTCTTGCTCTCTGAAATAAAGGTTGCTGCAAATGCCTTAGCTTCCTTATCGTTTTCTGTAGCTACAAATACTTCACCGGCATTCGGTACGCTGTCAAGTCCCAAAATCTCAACAGGTGTTGAAGGTCCTGCCGACTTTACCTTAACGCCCTTATCATTCATCATGGCACGAACCTTACCTGAGCATGCTCCTGCAGCTATGAAATCTCCTACATGAAGTGTACCCTTTTGAACAAGTATTCTCGCTACAGGTCCCTTACCCTTGTCAAGCTCCGCCTCTATTACAAGACCTCTTGCTTTTCTGTTAGGATTTGCCTTAAGCTCTTTTACTTCAGCTGTAAGTATTATCATCTCAAGAAGGTTTGATATACCCTCTCCTGTCTTTGCGGATACAGGTACGAAAATTGTGGAACCGCCCCAATCTTCAGGAATAAGCTCATACTCTGAAAGTTCCTGCTTTACCTTGTCGATATTTGCGGCAGGTCTGTCTATCTTGTTGATTGCAACTATTATCTCAACACCTGCAGCCTTGCATGGTTGATGGCCTCCACAGTCTGAGGCATCACGCCGTCATCTGCAGCCACTACAAGCACTGCAATATCTGTAGCCTGCGCACCACGCATACGCATTGCGGTAAACGCCTCATGTCCCGGTGTATCAAGGAATGTTATAGGCTCTCCGTTGATTTTTACCATATATGCACCGATGTGCTGTGTAATACCGCCGGCCTCTCTGCTTGTAACATTTGTCTTTCTTATTGCATCAAGAAGTGATGTTTTACCGTGATCGACATGGCCCATTACCACTACTACAGGCGGTCTAGGTACCAAAGTATCCTCCGGATCGTCCTCTTCAGCCAAAAGCTCTCCTATAACATCGACCTTCTCTTCCATAGTACAGATAACATCATACTCAAGAGCTATTTCTTCAGCCTGCTCAAATGTAAGTTCCGTATTCAACGTAACTATCTGTCCCTTTAAGAAGAGTTTCTTTACTATTGTTGACGGTTGAAGCTTAAGCTTTGAAGCAAACTCCTTGATGGTTATTGTCTCAGGAATAATGATCTCTTTGATATCATCCTGTACCTCTTCAACCTTTTGCTTTACAGGCATTATGAACGGATGCTTGCTCACCTTGCCCTTTGCAGGACCGTCCTCTGTTCTGTGCTTCTTATCGTTCTTATTATTATTTTTGAAATTATTCTTATTGACTCTGTTGGAAGTCTTTTTACCTAATCCGTCAAGTACAGGAACACCGGCTGCCGAATCATTTTTCTTAAAGCCCTGCTGTTTGTTGTTTCCGAAACTTCTGTTATTACCGTTATCCTTGGAGAAATCTTTGTTTCTGTCGTTTGAATTGCCAAAGCCCTTGTTGTCGCCAAAGCCCTTGTTGTCCTTGCCGGCAAAATTTCTGTTTCTGTTTTCTCCGTCCTTGCCTCTTTGATTTCTGTCGTTTTTGAAGTTGCCCTTTTGATCCTTATCTCTGTTAAAAGGCTTCTTATCTCTTGACTGGTCTCTGTTTTGAGAGCGTGAATCTTTTCCTCTTGCCTTATCTCTTTCTTCTCTTTCCTTGAAGATATTTCTGATAGGTGCGGCATTTTCCTTCGCCCTTTTTGCAGCTTCCATCTCCGCATAGACATTTCTCGGCTTAACAGGCTCTTTTACCTCTTCCTTTACAGGTTCAACCCTTTTTTCTTCTACTGCAGTCGGTACTGTATTTTCAACCGGCTTTGATACAGGTGCCTTCTCTACAGTAGCACTTGCCTCCTGCTTCTTTGCCTCTTTCTTTACATCTTTTGGCATATCAGCCTTATTCTTTTCTTCACCTGCACTCTTGTTTGGAGTATGCTTTGATACATCACCTTCCGAAGTTTTCTTTGCAACCTTCTTTGCCTGTGTACCTGCCTTTGAAACCGATTTCTTTGTATTCATCTGCTGTGCGTTCTGCGGTCTGAACACGACATTTACTTTTTTCTTCGGAGCTTCGTCCTTTTTGCCCTCAGATACTTTAGTTGTCTCTTCCGCCTTTTTGTTTTCTATATTCTCTTTATTATTCACTTTTTTATTACCATCTATATTATTAAATTTTTCTCTAAGCATTTTTTCTTCATCAGCTGATATATTTGACATGGCAGCCTTATCTATGCCCTTTTCCTTCAAATACGCTGTCAGCTCATTGTTCTTTTTTCCTATTTCTTTTGCCAGATCGTTTACTCTCAATTATCATTCCTCCGTGATTTTTAATATTGCATTTTTAAATCCGTCCTCAGTCAATGTTATTGATGATCTAAGCCCTTTGCCTAAAAGCTGTTCCCAAAGTCTCCTTTGTGGAATATATTATCATTGGAACATGATAAAATTTACACTTATCTTCAAATTTCTTTTTTGTGTTTTCAGATGCGTCAGTCGCTATTATGACAAGTTTCGCCTTGCCCGACTTTATACATTTTTCCACTGAAAACTCTCCTGACACCACCTGACCTGCTTTCATTGCAAGTCCTATCAAACTCAATACCTTATCTCTTGCCAAGCTTTGCCATCTCCTCACTAAGCTTTATCAAAACATCCGTATCTACATTCATTTTAAATGCTCTGTTCAATCCTTTGGTTTTTATAGCTTTTTGCAGGCATTCGGGGTTATTGCATATATATGCTCCTCTGCCGTTTGCTCTGCCTGTATCATCCACAAGCATCTCTCCCTCAGGTGTCTTTACTATTCTGATCAATTCTTTTTTAGGCTTTGACTCATTACATCCGATACATTTTCTTTGAGGTACTTTATTCTTCAATATCGTTGCCATTTTCTGTTTCTGCCTCAGCATCCTCATTGTTATCCGCATCCGTGTAATCTTCACTGTCTGCAGACATATCTTCATTTCCGTCTAATGAGTCAAATACTCCAAGCTCTCTTGCCTGACTTTCACTCTTTATATCTATCTTATATCCTGTAAGTCTGGCGGCAAGTCTGGCGTTTTGTCCTTCCTTACCTATCGCAAGTGAAAGCTGATAGTCGGGAACTATTACATCAGCCTCCTTTGTCTCTTCATCCGCTACAACCGCGATAACCTTTGCCGGTGACAGCGCATTCTCGATAAGGTATGCAGGATTGTCGTCCCAGTTTACTATATCCACTTTTTCGCCTCTGAGTTCATCAACCACAGCGTTTACTCTGACACCGTCCACACCTACACAGGCTCCTACAGGATCTATATCCGGTTCATTGCTGCATACCGCAATCTTTGTTCTTGAACCTGCTTCTCTGGCTATTGACTTTATCTCAACCACGCCGTCTCTTATCTCAGGCACTTCAGACTCAAACAGTCTCTTTACAAATTCCGGATGTGTTCTTGATACAGATATTCTCGGACCCTTAGGATTGTCCTTTACCTCAAGTACAAATACCTTTAGTCTGTCTCCAAGCTTTAATTCTTCGCCTTTTACCTGCTCACTTTCAGCAAGTACCGCGTCTATTTTTCCAAGATTTATTGCTACATTCTTTCCCATAAATCTTGTAACAACTCCGCTTACTATATCTCTTTCCTTCATATAGTAGTCGTTGAAGATAACTTTTCTTTCTTCTTCTCTTATCTTTTGTAAGATAACGTTCTTTGCCACTCCTGCCGCTATTCTTCCGAATTCTTTTGAAATAACAGGTACAAGTACTATATCTCCTACGCTTAGGTTCGGATTTTTCATTCTCGCTTCTGCAAGTGATATCTTTGTAGCCTTATCCTCAAGGCTTGGCTTGTTGCCCAGACTTTCCACAACTTCCTTGCTCTGTATTATGGAGTAGTCACATGTATTCGGATTTACGCTTACCTTTACATTGTCAGCCGTTCCGAAGTTGTTCTTACATGCAGAGATCAATGAGTTCTCAATTGCCTCTAATATTGCCGCCTTACTGATATTTTTTTCTTTTTCCAAGAGATCAAGCGCCTCAAGTAATTCCTTATTCATCCTTTGTATTATCCTCCTTTAAAAATCTATTTTCAATCTGATATTTGCGATTTCTTTTTTTGTAAAGACTTCATCTTTATCTTCTGTTTCTATTGTTATATTTTCGCCGTCAAATGACTTTAATACTCCTTCGAAATCCTTCACACCTTCCCTTGGCTTATAGAGCTTAAGCTCAACTTCCTTCCCAAGTTCTCTTAGAAAATCCTTATCCTTTTTCAGGGCTCTTCCAAGTCCCGGTGAAGAAACCTCCAGAATATATCCCTCATCAATAAAATCATTCTCATCCAGCCAATCGCTAAGACGCCTTGAAATCTCGGCACAGTCTTCTATTCCTATGCCGCCTTCCATATCGCAGTATGCTCTTAGGTAGTATTCTCCGGCTTCTTTGACAAATTCGACATCCACCACCTCAAATTCAAGCTCACCACTCAGTTTTTCTAAGAACTCTTCCGTTCTTTTTACATAAGTTTCACTTTTGCTCATTTCTATCCTTTCATATGCATAAAAAAGTGGACCCACCGGCCCACTTTCCCGTCAAACATATTTTAATCACTATAGCACATTTCTTACATAAATGCAAGGGGGAAATCATATTCCATGCTTACTTGACCCAATTACATACTTCTAAATCGGGGACTCTTGTGAACTCTTTAATACCCGTCTTCCGTCGAAGTACTATGAAATTTCCGACGTTTCAAATTTTTAGCAAACCATTTAATTTTATACAATTCTTTTAAACCTTTTATTTTAAAGGCTTTTCTGCCATAAAAAATATTTAAAAAAATTTGAAAAAAATTTTTTTTGAGTATGTTATAATCATAGTACTTCATAGTACTTTGCTTTTAGAGGTGTTTATGGCTTATTTTTTGAGAAAAGAAAAGAAGAAAAAAGGTACTTATCTTCAGATGTATGAATCATTTTGGGACAAGGATAAAAAGCAACCAAGAACAAAAAATGTAAAATCTTTTGGTTATGTTGAGGATTTGATTTCAGATGAGATTCCTGATCCTGTTAAATTTTACAGTGACTATGTAAAAGAGCAAAACGAGAACAGAACAAAGATTCTTTCTGAAGAATCCCGTCCTCGTGCATTTTCCACCCCTGTTGAACTTAATATAGGGCACTTCTTACTCTACTCATTAATTGATGAGCTTGATGTTAAAGAAACTATTGATATACTTGCTTCTCAAATGCGTTTTCAGTTCTCTGTATTTGACTTAATTACACAACTTATTTATGCAAGGGTTATATCTCCATGCTCTAAGTCAAAGACAGCCTCTCATGTCTTTCCATACCTTTATGGCAGCTCTACAATCTCTGAAGACCAAGTATATGACGGGTGTTCTTTCATAGGAGAGTCTTATAAAAAGTATATTGATTTATTTAATCACTCTTATGAAAGGTATTATAAAAGGGATCTAAGCAATGTATTTTTTGATTGTACTAATTATTACTTTGAAATTGATATCCCTAGTGATGATAAGCAAAAGGGACCTTCAAAAGAGAATAGGCACTCCCCGATAATAGGGCAAGCTTTACTTTTAGATGCTGATCTCGTACCTGTCTCCATGCAAATGTATCCCGGAAATGAATCGGAAAAGCCATATATTAGAAAAGTTATTGAAGAAATGAAGCAACGACACAGCGTATCAGGCAAGACGATTCAGGTGGCTGATAAAGGACTTAATTGTGCAAGAAATATTTATGTTGCAGTCAAAGAAGCTAATGACGGCTATATATTTTCAAAATCAATACATGGTAAGAATCTAAGCGAAAAGGAAAAGAAATGGGTTCTACTTGAGAATGATACAAATGTATTTTTCAATTACACTGATGAAAGAGGTAATATATCTTTTCGTCTTAAATCATGTATTGACAGCTTTGATTACAGCTTTAAAGAGATTGATCCGGAAACAGGAAAAGAGAGTGTTACAAGGTTCTCTGTAAAAGAAAAGCGTATCGTTTCTTACAATCCTAACCTTGCAAAGAAACAAAGGCTTGAAATAATGAAAATGGTCGATAAAGCTTCAAAGTTTTCTACATACAAAAATATCGCTAAAGATGAACTTGGAGATTGTGCTAAATATTTAGACATCATAACTAAAGATAGTACAGGCAAGAAAGTAAAGCCTATAATAGATTTAAATAAATCTAAGATTGATGAAGATCTTAAATATGCAGGATATAATCTTTTAGTGACATCCGAAATAGACATGGAGCCATTACAGGTATATAAGACATACCATAGCCTATGGAAAATCGAGGAATCTTTTAGACTTACAAAATCATACCTGGATGCAAGGCCTGTTTATTTACAGAAAAAAGAAACAATCTACGGGCATTTTTTGATATGCTACCTTAGCTTGTTTCTTTTAAGAGTATTAGAAATCAAATGCTTCAAGAATAAAATAAACTCTTATGACTTGATTAACTTTATGCGTGATTTTAGGGTGGTAAATAAAGGTGATGATACATATATCAATATATCAAGAAACCAATCTGTTAACGAAAAGATTAAAAAACTGGTTGGTTTTAGTAATCTTGATGCCCTCTATTTAACCAAAGCTGAAGTCGACAATTTCTTTCAAAACTGCATGCTCTTGGATACCTAGAGTACTAGGTTTTGAGAGAAACGACGGAAGTCAGGTTACATAAATGCAAGGGGGAAATCATATTCCATGCTTACTTGACCCAATTACATACTTCTAAATCGGGGACTCTTGTGAACTCTTTAATATTGTTGGTTACTATAGAATAACCCAGCGACTGTGCATGAGCAGCTATCATCATATCAAGCGGACCTATCGGTGTTCCCTTTTTTTCTAAATAAGCCCTGATTTTTCCATAATTATTTGCTGCATTGATATCAAAATCCAGTACCTCTATATTAGATAACAGCAATGTTAGCGCAAGTCTGTTTTTATCAACCGCATTACTTTTCTCTACACCATGCACCAGCTCTGCATATGTTATAGATGAAATACATATTTCTTCAGGATCATGCCTTTTCAATTCTTCTATTACACTATCCGGCTTGTTCTTTATTATATATATGCATATATTTGTATCCAACATATATCTCATAGTTCTTCTCTCTTCTGAACCAAGTTATCTTCTCTGTCGATCATAAAGTCATCTGAAAACATATCTATAGCTGTAATAAAGGAATCCCACTTACTGTTTAGGCAATAGAATCACTACATCACCAATTTTATTTACCATCACTTCATCGCAATGAAATCTATACTCTTTAGGCAATCTTACCGCCTGACTTCTACCATTTTCAAAAACTTTTGCCGCCAACATAAAATCACCGTCCTTTCAAAATGAGTATATATCAAGATATATATCAAGTCAATATATGAAAATATTTATAGTATTTATTCTATGTGCTTATACAAGCTTTTCAAAGTCTTTAGCATTCATATTGCTATCTTAATTACTTTATCTACTGATTTTGTGTTTATGACATAAATAAGCTTTCCTGCATTAATACCTGCAAAAATAGAGTTCATCTCTGTGGCTATCAAAACACATCATAGTGTAAACTATTCACCGTAACTATTCTCCAAATTAGCTAATACTCTTCCATCATCTACAAATATCTAAAAACTTCTGGTTCCAGGATATTTACCGGTTATAGCTTTACTTGATACTCCGGATTCCTCGTCAATACCATATTTTCGACAAAAATTATCAAAATCAGCTCTAGATACTTCTGTGTTATTTATGGTATATATGTATGTATCATTTCCATTTTCTTGAAGTTTATGTTCTTTTGATACTAATGATATTGCCACAAGATTATCGCTATCATCTAACTTATATATATTATAGCTATCATCTCCTCCTTCATATATATATTCATAAATATATCCTCCTCTATAATATCTCTACCCATTCTCCAGGTATCATATGTTCCAAGCAATTCTGGCGTACCATTATGCAATGTATACAAATATAAGTAAGATGAAAAATCTTCTGATGTTATTATCATTTCTTTGCTTCCATTTCCATTTATATCATAAAAATCATATCTATCAGAACTATCAGGTACTTTCATTCTACTGTATTCACCTTCATTAGATAATATTTCACTTCTATATTCATTGATCACCGGTTCATATTTTTCCATATAGTAACTATCATCTTTTTGCGAACTGCTTGACTGCGTATTTTGTGTAGCTACCTCAGGCTTTGCATTTGCCATCGCCGCATCAAAGTTTACCATCTGACCTATAGGAGTGTTAGCTGCAATATTATAGGTATATAGCTCTGTATCAGGCTTACTCTTGCCGTCCCAGTATCTTAAGAACACATTCCCGTTTACAATATTAAACCACTTAATATCCTCTGCAATATCTGCTACATTGCTTCCGTCAAGGTTCATTCTCTTTAACGAACCCATATGTTGATCATATGACTTTATAAGTACATACAAAGTATTGTTGTAAATATTAAACTGTATGCTGTCCACATTAAATCCAAGCTTTGAACCGTCATATACCGTTCTTTGATTGCCTCCGCTCAAATCACAGCTTCTAAGGTACGGATCTTCCTCTGTATAATAAATTGTTCCGTCATAAATAAAATAGTTTTGGCAATCAAAGTTCGGTATAGCTATTTTATTTTGCTTTGATTCCATATCATAACAATTAAGTCCGCCTTTGCTCAAGAAGTACACATATTTTCTGTCCACCACACTGACATTAGGATTTCCCACATTTTGTCCGGCAGGTATTGTAAAAAGCTCAGTCAAATCACTTCCGTCTGTTTTTACCCTTGCTATATGATAGATGCCGTCTACTCCGTTTGAATAGCTGAAATAACAATAATTATCCACCAAGCTTTCAAAACTTAACCAACTGTCATCACCTGTTCCGAATCCGAGATCTGTAAGTTTTGTGTTCTCTCCGGTATATGTGGAATATTTATACAGATTTCTGTCTGTGAAGTTGGTGTCTTTTTGATCTCCTAAAGTTGTATTCGCATAGTAGATAACTCCATCAAGCATATGCATATCCTTCATAAATATATCTCCGGATATCTTCTTTACATTGCCTGCCATATCCACCGAATATATTCTCTCCTGGTCCTTCGGATTTCTGAAATAATACTCATCCTTATTATTTACCATTCTTCCGTAACAGACCATATTTCCGACAAGGTTTCCGTCATTTACAGCCGTATTCTTCATCTCTACAACTTCTTTATTATACTCTTTATCTTTCTTTTCTTCCTCTTTAGCTTTTGTATAGTCGTCATCCTCAGAAGTTTTTTCAGTTCTTTTATCGGAATTGGTATTTAAACCTATTCCACATCCTGTAAACACTAAACTTGCCGATAATAAACCAGCTGCTAATATCAAAGTTCTCTTTGCTCTCATCTCTCCTCCTAAATATATTAGCCCCATTCTCTATGTGCCAAAGCCTTTATATACCCATTTTCGTCAACATCTAATATATAGCCATCAATTTCACCCTGACTCATTAATTCACCAAGTACATCTTTTAACTCATGTGGACTGTATTCGCTTCCAAAATGAGTCCAACCTGTATATATAATGGCATCTTTTCTCACATATATGCTCCCTTTATAAAATTCATAATCATATGTTTTATCACTATCTCCAATAATGTACCATTTACCATTATCTAGTTGATATGTTCCTGTATATTCCCAATTATCTACCATACCAACCTGCTGTATAATATCATATGTTGGCTTACTACTATATAAAAATGGTGTATATAAACTAACATTTGTTAATTCATAATAATCTCCACGATCATAAATCTTGCCATTTATCCATGTCCCATATCCTACTTTATTTTTATATTTGTTTGAAATTTCTTCCTCTCCCCAGAATGTTGTTTCCTTAGTTGCAAGACTTATATTTTCATCTTTTAAATAAGGCAAATACTTTGCTTCCGGAAGTGAACCATTAGATGTTACCATCTTCCCACTCTTTCTTACTTCCAGCTTCTTTGTATTTTCTTTTTCTATTGATGTCAAGCTGTTTTCATCAAAGTTTTCAGGTTCAATTGTACCAACATACCATGACTTTCCATTAAAATAATTTTGAAGTTCCTGATCTTTAAATTTTCTTCCTCTTCTAGCATAAATCTCATTGAGAGCATATCTTGCAGTATTTTGGTCAAGTGCATTCACCTCAGCATCTGTAAGTACTCTTGTACTGCTGTTAGAAAAATATACTCATTATTTTTTTGTGTAGCTACCTCAGGCTTTGCATTATTCATCGCCGCATCAAAGTTTACCAACTGACCTATCGGAGTGTTGGCTGCGATATTGTATGTGTACAGTTCAGTATCAGGTTTACTCTTTCCGTCCCAGTATCTTAAGAACACATTCCCGTTTACAATATTAAACCACTTAATATCCTCTGCAATATCTGCTACATTACCTCCGTCAAGGTTCATTCTCTTTAACGAACCCATGTGCTGATCATATGACTTTATAAGTACATATAAAGTATTGTTATAAATATTAAACTGTATGCTGTCCACATTAAATCCAAGCTTTGAGCCGTCATATACCGTTCTTTGATTGCCTCCGCTTAAATCACAGCTTCTAAGGTACGGATCTTCCTCTGTATAATAGATTGTTCCGTCATAAATAAAATAGTTTTGGCAATCAAAGTTTGGTATAGCTATTTTATTTTGCTTCGACTCCATATCATAGCAATTAAGTCCGTCTTTGCTCAAGAAGTACACATATTTTCTATCCACTACACTGACATTAGGATTTCCCACATTTTGTCCGGCAGGTATTGTAAAAAGCTCAGTCAAATCACTCCCGTCTGTTTACTCTTGCTATATGATAGATACCGTCTACTCCGTTTGAATAGCTGAAATAACAATAATTATCCACCAAACTTTCAAAACTTAACCAACTGTCATCACCTGTTCCGAATCCGAGATCTGTAAGCTTTGTGTTCTCTCCGGTATATGTGGAATACTTATATAGATTCCTGTCTGTAAAGTTGTTGTCTTTTTGATCTCCTACAGTTGTATTCGCATAGTAGATAACTCCGTCCAGCATATGCATATCCTTCATAAATATATCTCCGGATATCTTCTTTACATTGCCTGCCATATCCACCGAATATATTCTCTCCTGATCCTTCGGATTTCTGAAATAATACTCATCCTTATTGTTTACCATTCTTCCGTAGCAGACCATATTTCCGACAAGGTTTCCGTCATTTACAGCCGTATTCTTCATCTCTACAACCTTGGCAACAGCTTCCTTACTCTCTTTGGTCTCTTCTTTTATGGTTGTTTCTTCAACTGTCGTTTCTTTTTTGTCCTTTTTTCTTATTCCACAAGCGGAAAATACCAGACATACAATAATCAAAACTATTGCCAAACTCAAACTCTTTTTCATATATCCTCCAAAATATTTAAATATAGTGAGGTGCCTGACACCTCACTATAAAATCAATATGCATCAATATAACTTGCCAATGCATAGCCTTCGCTTCCGTAATAATTGATATAATAAAATCCGTTATCGGCTCCGCTATAGACTGTAACTATAGCACCTAGAGGAATCTTCGTAATCTCTTCTCCCTTTGTACTTGGAGTCTTGCGAAGAGTTATAAATTCATTACATCTGACCACTTTACCTGTCCATGATGTACTTGCCGCCGCAGTTGTGGAAGCCACATAGTGATTATACGGGTCGACACTTAAGTATGAAGCAAGAGCATAGCCTGTACTTCCGTTATAGCTGACTTTATAAAAGCCGTTTGCGGCATTCTCCATAAAACTTACCGCCGCACCTAAAGGTATCTGCCTTATCTCCTTTGCACTTGTAGAGTCCGCTGTACGAAGTGTAATACTTTCATTACAATTCACAACATAAAGAGTAGTCAAAACCTGCGTCATAGCGGTGGCAGGCTCTGCTGCCTGAGTCTGTATCTGAGTTGTCTGCGGTATGTCCGCCTGTTCACTCACCGGCACAGTAGAGGTCTTATCTACAGTGCTTTCTTCCACCGTAGGAACGCTCTCATCCTCTGTGGATTCCTTTTCATCCCTATCTTCTTCTGTGGTTTTGTTATCACCGCCAAGTTTTATTGTTATACTTTTTGACCCGCATGCAGAAAGGGCAAATATTGCGGTAAATAAACAAAATAAATATATTATCACTCTTTTTATTTTCATAAAGTTCTCCACTACTTGTTAAAATACTGATCTATAGCATTGGCCATAGAAGTCGCAATAGCATCTTTCTTTGTTGAGAGTATCTTGGCGTCTGTAGCGTTATCGGCAAATCCTACTTCCACCAGGCAGGTAGGAATGGATGAATATGAGAATATCCTAAGAACTGCAGAATGTGTTCCCTTATTCTTTAAACCTGTAGTCATAGTGATATTGCTTTCCATATTTTCGGCAAGCTTCTTTGACAACTCTACATTTGACTTTGTAAGTCCCATTATATTTGTATATCCCGGATAAGTACTGCCCGATATATAGTCACTGTCTCCCGGATAAAAACTTAGAGTACCTGAGTTTTTACCGGTATTTGAGTGAATTGACACCATAATATCCGAGGTCTCACCTGCTATGGCGCTTCTGGCACCGTTTGAAATATTTTGATTAAAATCCGTTCTGCTCATAACCACGCGGTATCCGTTATTTATAAGCAAATCCTTAAGCTTCAGCGCCACCTTAAGACTAAACTCAGGTTCCGTCTCTATTTTATCATAGACATTTTTGCTGTCTCTGGCCTCCACACCGACTCCGTATGCCTTAGCGCCTACCATGGAAGTCTTCATACTCTTTAGCAGCGAGTCATCAACAGGATAATATTTTTCTCTTTTTTGATTGGCTTCAGGTGCCGAATTGTCACCATGCCCCGGGTCTACAAATACCGTATGGCCGTTGAACACCTTAGGTTCAAATACATAAGCCTTATAATCAGGTGCACTCCCGTCCGCATTTTTCCACAGATACGGTCTGTACTTTGAATTCTCACTAAGGTAATATACTCCGTTTTGGGCAACTGCCGTTTTCTTTTCCTGTGCCTGAGTAGCAGCCTGTGTAGCGGCGGCAGTCTCTGCAGTATCATGTCTTGTAACCGGAGTTACCTTTCTTTTTGCCAAACCCGCACTTACACTTATACTTGTCGCTATAGATATAAACAAAACACATGCATGTAACAAACTATACTTTTTAATTCTTTTCATATTCCCTCCTTACTTTGTATATCCCATTTCCTTTTCATATGTGATTATCAAGTTCCTGTTTTGTATCTCAATATCACTAAGCATTGTGTCACTGAATCTGTCTGCAGGTATAGTTCCGTGATACCAGCTGCGTGAATTGAAGTAATTTTGCAATCCCGCATCATCAAACATTCTTCCGTGTTTTGCATAGATTTCGTTTCTTGCAAGACGGCACTGCTCGGCGCTGAAACCTGCCAATTCACTTTTATCAAGTACCCTTGTGCTGCTGTCAGGCAAAATAAACTCACTGTTCATCGCAACTGTACTCGGTACTGTAACGCTTTCTGTCTGTGCCACTGTAGGCATAGTGTTAGGTTCCGTCTGTTCTACAGTAGGCACAGTACTTGCTTCACTTTCACTCTCGCTTTCACTCTCTTTTTCCTTTGCCCTTCTCTCCTTTTCTTTCTCTCTTTTGGACGACTTGCTCTTATCAAGTGTACTTTCCTGCTTCTCGTTATCACTTACAGATATGCTGATAACTCCGGTCTGAACAAGTGCAAATACAATCAAAAGGATTGCCAATATAATACCGAGTATTGTGATAATTGCAATCTTAATTCCTTTATTCTTTTTAGGTTTTTTGACAGGAGCGTTTCCTCCGGTATTTACCGTATTGAAACTTATACTGTTGCTTGGCTGTGAAACGGCTGCAGGCTTTACATTATCGTCATCTTTTTTAAGATTTACCTTGCCGCCTGCTACAATCCTGCTCTGACTTCCTGTAGCTGCACTCTCATGTTGCTTTATAGGTGCACCGCAGTTTGTGCAGTACTTGAGTCCGTCTCTTACCTGCTTCCCGCATTTTGTACAAAACATGCTATTCTCCCTTATCTATCTGAATATTCCGTAATCATCAAAGAATATTGTCCACTTTCCGTCTTCCTTTATAAGATAAAGATCGTCAATACTGTCTGATGACGACTTCTTGCTGCCCTTTACGGTAAGCTTGAGTTTATCAATCTTTATCATCTTTGTAATGCCGTTTGTATCAACATTGTAGTCGTCTGAAAGCTTATCCTTATACTTTTCAAGTTTTCTGTCGGTAATTTCCGACTTGTCCTTTATCTCATAAGTAATCTTTTTAACCTCACTGTCTATTCTGTCCTCATATCCGTCAAGCTTGTTATCAAGGAATCTGTCAATCATCTTGTCGTAATCCTTAGCGCCGTAAATATCTTGGCTTATGCTGCTTGATATGGATACAATTGTAGAATCGTCATCGTTTTTCATCGCCTTAACCAGCGTGTTCAAAGTGGATTTATATCCCGATCCGCCGCCGATTATATTTGCTATTACCGCTATAACAGCTATTACAACCACAACACATCCTACAGCAACCGCAATACCGAGCTTCTTAGTACTTCCTCCTTCAACTGCAGCCTTTGTCTCCTTTTTTTCCTTTACAACATTTGAAACAGGTGTACCGCATTGTCCGCATACCGCATCCCCGTCTTCCATCGGTGCACCGCAATTTGCACAGAATTTTGCCATAATATTATTTCCCTCCTCGATATGTAATAGAATCTTCTTTATACAGTAAATTTTACCATAATTGATTCTTAAATACTATAAAAATAATTTCTTGTTAAGTATATCCTAATTATATAATTATAATTTTGACAAAATACTTTATAAACAACTGATGTCTTATAATACTGTTAATTATAAATATAAATGTTTCGTCAAACTTATTCATGATTTACACTTAATATTTTTAAGATGTATAATATTAATAATAAAGTAAGGAGTTTTTATAAAAATATGAAAAAAATCATAATTGCCGCAACTTTCCTGGCTCTATCATTTTCTATGTCCGCCTGCAGTCTCACTGACAAGGGCAGTCTGAAAAAAATAACCGAAGGCAAAGAATTCAACGCCTGGGAAATGGATTTGGCCGAAAAGCTTGAGTCATACGGGCTTGAGGACGATGAGAAAGAAAAGCTTCAAAAGATTGATGAAGAATGTGACGATATCAAGGACAATGATTACAAAACTCAGCTTTTGACTGCAAAAAAACTTGTAAAGCTGAACTCTCAAATAGAAGCAAGGCTTGAGGATTCGGCTAAGGACCTTGTAGAGAAATTGGACAAAACTGATTTACCGTACGCCTCTGAAGATGATAAGAAAAAGCTCTCGGAGTACAGTGAAAATATTTCAGAGATGATAAAAAAGCACGACTTCAGCAATTATAAGGATATTTCAGAGAGTTTCAGTAAACTTGTGGAATATTCAAGTACAAAGCTTACCGGCCTTGATGTGAACATTGTACAGTTTGACTACACCAACTATCCTACAGTCAGAATGTATGTGGATGTAAAGGATTCATCCGGAAATGTCGTAACCAATCTCTCACCCAATATGTTCTATGTCTCACAAAAAAGTGTGGCAAACGGTGATTTCCAATCAGTAACCATTAAGGATATCTCCATGCTTGACCAAAAGGACGCGTTAAACATTGATATAGTAGCCGATACAAGCTCAAGTATGGAAGGTGAAAGACTAAGCAGTGCAAAGACTGTTATGTCGACTTTTTTAAATACCGTACAGTTCAATGTAGGTGATAAAGTAAAGCTTACGGAGTTCAACTCATATATTGATAAAAGCGGAGTTTTCACATCTGATGTAAACTCACTTAATCAAAAGATTTTTTCATATGTGGCTTCAGGTCAGACAAAACTTTACGATACACTTATCTATGCAGTACAGGATGTATCGGGAATACCGGGTGCAAAATGTGTTCTGGCTTTACAGACGGTGAGGATGTAGGAAGCTATAACAGTGCAAGCGATGTCGTCAATGTGGTATCATCCTACAAGATACCTGTTTATATAGTAAGAATAGGTGATAATTACAGTGCAAACGACCCTGAACTTATGCAGATCACTTCAGCCTCAGGCGGTGAGTTTAAATACTTCTCCTCTTTCGGTATGGATATGGGTAATTTCTACAACAGCATATATACGGGAATGAAGAAGTACTATGAAATAGAATACGAAATGCCGGATCCGACCAACTATACGGATAAAAGAGATTTTAATGTGTATGTAAAGGGTGACGGTGTCGGTGGAAGTGCCGATATAGAGACAAACTCCGGAAATGACTTTTTCAACACTCTTTTAGGTAATTTCTTAAGAAGCTATATTGAAGATATGAATTCTCACAGTTATAATCAACTGGCTTCAAAGATAGATGATACTGTAAGTCCTACAGATGAAACCGGACTGAAGTACCAGATGTCAAAGCAGGTTACAGGCGGATTTGCCAATGTGGTAAGTGAGAGCCTGATGTCATACAGTGTAAGTTCAATCACTGTAGTGGATGAAAATACTATAAAACTTGCTGCCGACGAAGATTATGATGTTATACTTGACAGAAAGTACAGCTCCTTTACAGGAGATAAATTAAATCAGTTAAATAATATACTTTATAGAAATTCGTGGAATGTAGGCCCTGACTCACAAATAAGGATATGGGAAAGAGTAAACCAAAAACCTGAATATGTCCTCAAAAAAGGCAGTGACGGTGTTTGGAGATTTTCACAGTACTCTGTTGACCCGGGCAGCAATGCTACAATAGCAATATATGATGCCGTAACCGCATATTAAAAAAGGCACCTGTCTGACAAAAACTGTCACACAGGTGCTTTTTTATTTAGCCTTTATAAAGGATATAATTTTGTCAATTATAAACAGTGTTAAAACAAATACTATAAACTCATAAAACTTGCCGTCTTCAATCACACTCAAATAGTAATATATCGGATCAAGCCTTGTAATAAACTTGATACCGAAAACTCTTACATCAAATATTACAGGTGCAAAAAAATAATTAAAAAAATAAAAATAAGCGGAAAAAAATAAGCGCTTCCAATATCTCCACTCTTTTAAAAAGTTTTTTTCTAAGTATATCCGCAATCAGTATAAACGAGACCGAAAGCAAAAATACAGCCTCTATCTCAATAAATATATCTGCCGCCTGATCTGTCAAAAATAGTGTAAGAAGCATTACAAGTGCCAATGTAGCAGCAATACCTACACTGTATACAGGTGCAATGACTCTCTTAATCTTTTTATCCGCCATAGAAAAAAGTCCGTTTTTCTCATCATTTAAAAAATAGATATCGGCAGTCAACGAACCTACAAAAAGCCATATACATATAAAACCTCTTATCGGATATGTCATATAGTCAAGGTTCTCATAAGGACTCTTTCCTTTCACACCTTCAAACTTTATAAAGTCACCGTCCACATCTATATCGAAAAAATACTTATCAAGCTCCTTTGTATCGCTTACACCGATTTTTTTCATATATTTTATATACTCGGAGTGTGCAATATAAGGATACAGTGCGGCATACAGCTTTTCTCTTGTGATACTGTTTATAGCAGAGTCTTTGCCTTGAATCACCTTTATACTATTATCTCCGATATCATCAAGTGAATCCGGAAATACCCATATAATATCAAGCTTTCCTCTTTTCAAGCTCTCTTTTGCAAGTTCTTCATCATCGTAAACCTTAAAGTCAAGTACACTCTTCTCATTCTTAAGCTTATTTGCAACTGCTCTTACATCACTGTTACATGAAGAAGACGCCACAATTCCGATATCAAGCAATCCTTTCTTTTGCTTGGATACGGACATTATGCCAATTACAAGTAAAGGCAATGTAAGAAGCATTACTATAAACTCGGTCCTTTTTAGAAGTCTTTTAAAAAGAGCAATATACCATCTTTTTATTGTCAGGATATTATCTTTTATTTCGCAAAACATATACCCCTCCGATAAATAAAATACAGTATACAAGTATCACCGCAAAATAAAAAATATCCACATTATAGCCCATGCCGTCACTAAGTACCTGTATCCCGGCACCTGAAGGCAAAAAAATTGAAATTCTTTTTACAGACTCCGGGAAAAATCTTATAGGATAGATACATCCGCCTATATATCCAAGTGAAAGCCCAAGTAAAAGCTCCGTAAGTACCGCCACCACTCTTTTTTCTGTTATCTCATATATAAATAAATGCATTGAAGCAAACATAGCAGATAAAAAAATTATATCCTTGCAATATTCAAATAAATGCAAAGAATTATAATTCCACGATAAAATATCACCTGTCAAAGACATACCGGCTGTAAGTATAAGCACAGTTAAAATTATATACAGACTTACTACAAGCATATCCGCAGTAAGTGAAGCGGCGTATGAAAGACCTCTTGACTTTAATACTTTTAAAAGGCTCTCATTTTTTTCAGAAAGCAACCCTCCAAGTCCAAGCCCTGTAAACATCATAAAAAGAACGCTAATACCGCAAATATAATTATCCTTATCTGAAAGTGTGCTCAGAGTATCAACACTTTTTACATCGTATATTTTGCCTCTGCTCATTATATTCTTTAAAAGCAATATATTAAGTTCCGTATTTGCAAGCTCTCTGTCATATACCTGCGGATGATCAATCAGATAAACATCCGTAGCATAGATTGCTCTCTCGGAGTTTACCAAAAGTGTTGAAAAAACGGCAGCAACCTCCTTTGACAGCTCACTTACCATGCCTGCTCCCGAACTTACATATTCTATAGGTCTGTTTTCTCCGTTTTCAAGCGCCTCTATAAATTCTTTATCTATTTTAAAATAACCTATTATATCACCTGATTTCAGAGAGCTTTTTGCTGTCATCTCGTCCATATTTATAAACTTTATTGAAAACCTTGAAGCATCCATATTGTTTAACATCTCCACTCCAAGTTTCATATATTTATTTTCAATACTTCCTACTATGCCGACTCCTATCCTGCTTTGTGACTTACCTGCCGTTCCTATTTTTAAAGCAAAAATGCCGCAAATACCTGCTATTGTCAAAAAATTAAATAAAAGAGCCATTAGAAGTATTCGAAGCAATCTCTTTATTTGAATCAAAAGATAAGATTTAAACATCTACTCACCTATCAAATTTGCAAGTTTTTTCATATTGCCGTCAAAGCTGTAATCATTAAGTACTCCGTCTTTTAAAATATAATGCCTGTCACATAAACCAAGCTCACCCTCATCATGTGTCACAAGTATGACTATACCTCCAATAGCGGTGAACTTTTTTATATACTCATGTATTACTTCCTTTGCCGCAATATCAAGCGCCGCACTCGGCTCATCCATAAGCAATATCTTTGAATGTTCCTTTACCGCACAGGCTATTGAAAGTCTCTTTTTCATACCCTCACTTAAAGTTGATACCCTTTTGTTTATAAATTTTGTAATGCCGAGGTCTCTTATTATTCCCTCTTTTGCACTGATATCCAAATATTTCCTGTCATGCCAAAGCAAAAGATTATCCTTTGCCGAAAGCTCCTCTATAAGAGGATTGCACTGCGGTATTATCCCTACAAGGAATCTTCTCCTTTTGTCATCCTTTAAAAGATCATACCCCTCACAGATAAACTCACCCTCATCCGCGTCCGTTATTCCTGCCAATATAGAGAGAATGGTAGTCTTTCCGCTACCATTCCTCCTAAAAATCCCTATACAACTGCCAAACTCTATACTAAGAGATACTCCTCTTAGAATATCTCTTTTTCCGTATCTTTTTTTCAGTCCTACTATATCTATACTAGTTGATTTCATCTTCCAACTCATCCACATATTCGCTTGGGACTCCGGCTTTCCTTAACCTGTCTGTGAATTTGTCCTTGTCAAAATTCTCTCCGTACTCCTGCAAATCCGTATCGTTGGTAGAGTCAAGCTTCTTTCCGTCAAGCTCATTCGGCTTTTTGAATTTGCCTGTTGCATCGTCTACGGCCACTCTTACAAGAGTGTCGTCATCTTTCATAATATTTAGAATAACCGAACTCTTCTTTTTATCCTCTTGTACCTTTATACCTAAACTGTAGTCGGCTATATCTCTGTCAGTCACAGACGCCAAATCTAAGTCCATATCCATATATCCGTTTTTTAACTTTTTCAAATCTATTCTGTTGACACCGATACTGACAGTTTGTCCTGAAGCTGTAATATCAAAATCTCCGATTAAAGCCGAGTTCTTCATCTTACCTCTACCTGTAATATTTAACTTATCATATCCGTCACCTATATTGATTTCAACACCAAGCTTTGAGTCACTTACAGGAGTCTTATATTCAACTACAGTCTGATTGTCTGCAACAAGTTCTTTTGCTACAACTTTCTTACCTGAAACCCATATACTGAATTCAAGGTCGTTAAACTGCTCACTGTCTGCATATTCACGCTCAAGCTCTGCAAGACTTTTGAATTCATCATAAGCCTCCTTACCGGATATTTTGTTATCTGAGAATTTTCCGTATGCGTCACCGCACTTTATAACAGTCTCTTTAAGTTCGTCGTCGTCAAGCGCTTTATCAAGAATATCCTTTTTAATTTCTTTTATTTTATCTCCCGATATATATGCTGTAAGCTTTGTAGCCTTTACTCTCACACCCTGTGCTTCCACACTGTCCGAGGTCTTTTCCACATCATCTATATTTTCAAGAAAAACCTTTGTATACTTGTCTGCAATCTTTTTAAGTTTTGCCGAATCCGGAACAGCCTCTGCAAACATAGCGTTTATACCCAATGTTTCAAAAGCGTTGAATCTTCCCATATACCCTATTCCCGACAGTTCATCCGTATTAAATGTAAGCACATCATCTGAGAATTCCGGCAATTTCACCTGCATACTTTTATCATTCATATATGCATCTACCTTAAAAAGGTCCTTTTTATTCAATTTTGTATTAAACTCGATATCCATATCATCAAGAGTAACATTACCGTTATATTCTAATTGTAAACTGTCAAACCAATCTATATCACTGTAAATTCCAAGCTCTGATGATAAAAAATCCTTGCCCTTGTTTGACAGTTCAAAACTTGCAATACCTTTTGTATTGTATCCGTCTCCGTATGCTTTATATCTTTCCTTCACTCTGTCTATTGACTTTCCGATATAGCCTATCACGGAATCGGACTCTTTTTGTATTGCAGCCTTAAACTGATCTTTAGGTGAAGTGAATACGCTCTTTGCAACACCTACTCCCGCATATACAGCTCCTACAACTACAACCGCCGCCAAAACACCTGCTATCAAAGCTACAGGTTTCTTTTTCTTCTTTGGGCCTTCATCATATCCTTCAAAAGCACTTGCATCTGCCGACTTGTAATCAGGGTTCTTTTCTCCGCAATTTGCACAGAACATCTCATCCGGTTCTAACGGTGCATTACATTTTTTGCAATTCATAAAATATCCTCCCGAAATCTACATAAATAGTAAAATACTAGCACATTTATTTTACTATATTTTTGTAACTTTTTTTTCATTATAAATTAGCATTCTTAAAAAAATATTTTTAAAATTTTTAATAAAAAAGAACCTTCAGTCATCAACTAAAGGTTCCCTTATATTAGAATCCGAATCCATCCGCTATAGCCTTAGCGTCGGCATTCGCCCATTTGTTTATCAAATCCGACTGCATAGCCTTCTTTCTGACCTCAGGCACAGAGTGAAAACCGTGTTCAACTATCATGCCGAAAACTCCTGCCGCATTGGCTCCTCTGAGTACACCGTAGTAGTCTCCGTTTTCACCAAGTCTGTAATACACACTGCCGTTTGTAGTAATGCTGTCATTTTTCGCTACAGTCCACTCGCCGATTGAGCCTTTCTTTACAGAGTCAAAACTTTTGCTCTTTGAAAGTCCCTCGTCAAAGCTTACCTTTGTGAGATTCTCACCCAGCTTATTTGCCATATTTATACACATATCATTTTCTTTTGCCAAAGAGTTTACTATGATAATCGGCTTGTTTATAGCAAGCGGCTGACTGTCTGTAGGATAACCGTTGGCGTGAGGATTGTTTGAGTTGGTATGCAATGAAATAAATATATCCGCTCCGTTTCTCTTTGCAAAATCTCCGCGCAGTGAAATATGTCCGCCGTCCAGATTCTTATCGCTGAATCCGTCAATTGTAATACTTTCGGTAGTCCTTGTCATCACACAACTGATACCGTAATCTTTCTTTAGAGTATCTCTGAGTGAAAGTCCAAGCTTAAGAACGGCCATAGCTTCCGAATAACCGTAGCCCTCATTACCTTCTACGGCATTCTTTGTCTGAAAATGTCCCGGATCAAGGCAAACCAGCACATTGCTTGCATATATAGCCTTACCCTTTAATACCTTGCCCGTCTTTAGATAAGCGTCCACTCTGTACTCATATCTGACATAACCTGTGGTACTTAACTTATCGGTATAGGTAATATTTCCTGTCTTTGACACATCCTTTGAAGCTATTTTCTTTATCTCGACAAAATTTTTTGAAGTCTTATCTTTTCTAAGAATAACATATCTGTCTACTTCATTTATGCCGCTGCTTGAAAAAGATAAACTTATCTCATTCTTTGAATTTCTTTCAAAATCCATATTGTCGATTGCGGACTGTACATTTGCCTGTGCGCCGTACACACTGTTTGTCAGTATAAAAATTGCAAATACAAAGACAGCCGCAGCAAGTACAATTATATTCTTCGATAAAGTCTTCATAGATTAGAACATAGGTACAACAGCACCGTTATACTTGGTCTCTATAAACTTCTTTACAGTATCGCTCTCAAGTGCCTTAATAAGTGCAAGTGTCGCATCGGACTTCTGATCTCCGTCTCTTACAGCAATGATATTTGCATATGTTGTAGCCGCAATTGACTTTGCATCCTCTATTGCAAGCGCATCGCTTACCTTAAGTCCTGCCTGTATTGCATAGTTACCGTTTACAACCGCGATATCCACATCACTGAGTGTTCTTGCCACCTGTGCAGCCTCAATCTCTTCTATATCAAGGTTCTTAGGATTCTCTACAATATCCTGCTTTGTAGCATTGATTCCTACACCCTCTTTCAACTTAAGAAGTCCGTTTGCTTCAAGTAAAAGAAGTGCTCTCGCCTCATTTGTTGCATCATTAGGTACTGAAACCTTGGCTCCGTCCTTAATTGCATCAAGTGATTTGTCTTTCCGGCATAGATACCGAAAGGCTCATAGTGGATTGCACCTGCAGAATCCAATTTTGTGCCGTGCTCTTTGTTAAAGTTCTCAAGGTACGGATAATGCTGGAAGTAGTTTGCGTCAAGCTCACCTGATTCAAGTGCCACATTCGGCTGAATATAGTCATTGTACTCAACAATCTTAAGGTCATATCCCTCTTCTTTTAAAACCGGCTTTGCGGCTTCAAGTATCTCTGCATGTGGTGCAGGAGATGCTCCTACAGTTATTGTCTTTAACTCTCCTGTTGCAGCTGCGCCCTCACTTGATGATTCGCTTACTGACTCACTTGCGCTCTCACTTGAAGTTGTTGTATCTGCCGCCTTCTTTGTGCATCCTGCCAAAGCAAGCAGTGATGCCAAACCTAATGCCAATAAAATTCTTTTCTTCATATATATTCTCCTCCGTTGTTTTCTTATATACAATGTATAGACTAAACATTCTTCTGTCAATCCTTTATACTTAGTATGTTTATAGTCTTTTCTTATAACCTGTTATCTATCTTACTCTCTTGTCAGAGTGCTTAGAACTTCTCATAAATATTTCCTGTATTATCTGTACAAGGATGACCAAAATAGCTACAGTGATAAACATGATATCTGTCTGATATCTGTAGTAACCGTAGTTGATGGCAATAGTACCGAGTCCTCCTCCACCTGTAAATCCCGCCATTGCCGAATAACCTAAAATAGTGGTCACGGATATAGCCGCACCTACCAACAATGAAGGTTTTGATTCAGGCAAAAGCACCTTAAATATGATTTGCATATTGCTTGCGCCCATAGACTTTGCAGCCTCAATTACTCCGGCATCCACTTCTTTTAAAGAAGACTCCACCATTCTTGCAATATATGGCGCGGCGGCTATAACAAGAGGCGGTATAACCGCAACAGGACCTATGGAAGTACCTACCATCAGTCTTGTAAGCGGTATAACCATAATAAGTAAAATCATAAAAGGTACAGACCTTATCAAGTTTATAACGGAACCCAGTACTCCGTTTAATACAGGCATAGGCTTGATACCGTTTGTATCGCTCACTACCAATAAAACTCCCAAAGGAATACCTATCACATATGAAAAGAATGAAGAGGCTGCAGTCATCAATAAAGTCTCATACAAGCCTGTCAAAATCATTGAAACCATACTAATCCTCCTTTCTCTTTTCAAGACTTATTTTTTCATTACTATTATCTGAAAAATCAAGCTCATGATAGCTCATTTTTATACTGTCAAGGTATCTCTTTGCCTTTTGAGCTTCTTCTTCACCCGATATCTGAATAATCATATGTCCAAATGCACTTCCGCCTATATCCTTAGTCTGTGCATACAGTATATTTACAGGAATATCACAGGAGAGAATCATATTTGAAAGTACAGGCTCAAACGAGCTTCTGCCGTCAAACTCAATCCTTAACTTAACACCTGAAACGATTTCTTTTCTTTCCATAACATCGCCAAGTATCAGCTTCTTTCCTATTTCAGACTGCGGGTCGGCAAATATATCCTCAACCTTGCCCACCTCTGCAATCTTACTGTTTTCAATAATTGCCACTCTGTCACAAATACTTTCAATAACCTTCATCTCATGAGTGATCACTATTACCGTGATACCCATTTTTTTGTTGATATCCTTTATAAGGTCAAGAATCTGCCCTGTGGTATTCGGGTCAAGTGCGGATGTCGCCTCATCACATAATAACAGCTTCGGATTTGTTGCAACAGCCCTTGCAATCGCCACTCTCTGCTTTTGCCCTCCTGAAAGCTGAGCCGGATATGCCTTTTCCCTGTCCGAAAGACCTACAAGGTTTAAAAGCTCCTTTGCCCTCTGCCTTGCCTTAGGCTTAGGCACTCCGCTTATTTCAAGCGGAAAACAGACATTATCAAGGATATTTCTTTGTGAAAGCAGGTTGAACTGTTGGAATATCATACCCATATCTCTTCTGACTCTTCTTATCTGAAGTTCACTCATACCCTTTAATCCTTTACCTTCAAAGAAAACATCTCCTTCAGTAGGTATCTCAAGATAATTGATACATCTTACAAGTGTTGACTTTCCCGCACCCGAAAGCCCTATTATTCCGAATATCTCACCTCTGTTTATATCCAGATTGATATTGTCAAGGGCCTTGACATCGCCGTTTTTGGTATGAAATACCTTGCCCATGCCCTTTAAACTTACAATAGAATCCATACTCCCCCTTACTCACACAGTTCTACTATAGACTGTGCAAATATCTTCGCTGCGGCTACCAGCTCGTCAATCACTACGAACTCATCCGCACCGTGCATCTTTGTATCCGTTCCCGGGAAAACCGCACCAAATGCAACACCGTTTCTATATCATGCACATAGGTTCCTCCGCCCATGGCGATACACTCTCCCTTAAGTCCTGTGTAGTCCTCATATATTGAAAGCAATGTCTTTATAAACGGTGAATTTGCATCCACCTCATGTGGCAATTTTACAGTATCATTCAAAAGTTCCACATCAATACCTTTAAACTTCTTCTTTACAGTTTCAAGTATCTTATCACCGTCACCGCTTACAGGTATTCTGCAGTCAAAGAATCCGTGCAATCTGTTGTCCTTTAAATCAAGCATTGAAAATGCCAGTGTAAGTTCACCGCTTTTTTCATCTTTTACGGCAATACCAAGTGCCTCACCGCTTGTATCTCCATGCGGCATCAGCTTGTAGAGCTTCTTTAGAGTTTCTATTTTATTTGAAAGTGAAAACTTAAGTCTTGAAAGCAGCTCAAGCAGCCCTGTTATTGCATTGTTGCCCATTTGCGGAGTTGAAGCATGAGCATTTGCGCCCATTGCGGTTATTTCAAATACAGGCTCAAGGTCATAGGCAAACTTTATACCTGTCTCCTTTGTTACCTTCTTTGCCTCTTTTTCCACCTCATCAATACTGAAGCCTTCTATTACAGCCTTTGCCTTAGGCGGAACCACATTTACCTTTGTTCCTGCGTCAATACTTACAAGTCTCTTATCTCCGGCATCCTCAACTACAGCCAAAAATTCTCCCTGAAGCTGTCCCTTTTCTATATTTACTACCGGGAACTCTCCGTCAGGTGAGAATGTCATCGGAGCCTGCTTTTCCTTTGTATAGTAATACTTGATACAGGCACTGCCACATTCTTCGTCTGTTCCCAGTACAAGTCTGGCATTCTTCTTTACAGGAATACCCAGTTCCTTAACCGCACGAAGTGCATAAAGCGCTGCAACGGCAGGTCCCTTGTCATCAGATGTTCCTCTGCCGTAAATTCTGCCGTCTACAACCTTAGGTTCAAAAGGATTTGTTACACTCCATCCCTCGCCTGCCGGTACGACATCCAGATGTGCAAGTATATCAAGACCCTTTGCCTTTTTGTTTAAGTCTATGGCACCGGCGTAGTTGTCATAATTTGTAATATCAAAGCCGTACTTTTCCGCAATATCAAGTGCTAAAACAAGTGCTTTTCTCGGGCCGTCACCAAAAGGAGCGCCCTCCACATACTCGCTTCTCTCACTGTTTATCGCGCAGAGTCTTTTTATATCCTCCACCATCTCATCTTTATGCTCATCTATATACTTTTCTATCTCTTCTCTATATTTTCTCATAATTTTCCTTTCTAGTTCTTTCCGAACTCGCTAAGTACAAGTCCCTCATTTCTTTCCTCCACCATTCTTATACTCCACGGATGTGTGAATATAAGCAGAGGACGATCTTTAAGGTCTTTGATTTTCTTCATATCACTTGTACCCTGAATCTTATCAATATCCACAGTAGACGACTCGTCAATCCACCTTATATGCTCATAAGGCAGCTTGTCAAGTTTTACATCTACATTGTATTCATTCTTAAGTCTGTAGGTCAGTACCTCAAACTGCAATACACCTACCACTCCCACTATGATCTCTTCCATTCCGGTGTTGTACTCCTGGAATATCTGGATTGCACCCTCCTGTGCTATCTGATACACACCCTTTAAGAACTGTTTTCTCTTCATAGTGTCCACCTGACGCACTCTGGCAAAATGCTCAGGTGCGAATGTAGGAATTCCCTCAAACTCCACATTATTTGCAGTGGTCAAAGTATCTCCTATACCGAATATACCCGGGTCGAATACTCCTATGATATCTCCTGCATATGCCTTTTCCACTATCTTTCTCTCATCCGCCATCATCTGTGTGGACTGATTCAGGCGGATTTTTTTATTTCCCTGTACATGGGTAACCTCCATACCTGCATCATACTCACCTGAACATATTCTCATAAATGCGATTCTGTCTCTATGTGCCTTGTTCATATTTGCCTGTATTTTGAATACAAATGCGGAGAAAAACTCATCCTTCATAGGGTCCACATAACCTTCATGTGTCTTTCTTTTTAGAGGTGACGATGTCATCTTAAGGAAATGCTCAAGGAAGGTCTGTACTCCGAAGTTTGTAAGCGCCGAGCCGAAAAATACCGGGCTTAACTCACCCGCAGATACCTTTTCCATGTCCAAGTCGTCACTGGCACCGTCCAAAAGCTCTATATCATTTCTCAATATATCCGCATAGTCAAACCCTATGTAGTCATCAAGCTTACTGTCACCAAGTTCAATAAGCTGTGTATCCACTTCCTTCATACCTGCATTGGCTGCTGTGAACTTATTTATCTGCTTTGTCTGCCTGTCATATACACCTTTAAAGTTCTTTCCCGAACCTATAGGCCAGTTTACAGGGCATGTTCTGATTCCCAGTACACTCTCAATATCGTCCAAAAGTTCAAACGGATCCCTTGCCTCTCTGTCAAGCTTATTTATAAAGGTGAATATAGGTATCTTTCTCATCACACAGACCTTAAAGAGCTTTATTGTCTGTGCCTCCACACCCTTACTCGCATCTATTACCATGACTGCCGAATCCGCCGCCATCAAAGTTCTGTAGGTATCCTCCGAGAAATCCTGATGTCCCGGTGTATCAAGTATGTTTATACAAAATCCTTCATAATTAAACTGCATAACCGAAGATGTTACCGAGATACCTCTCTCCTTTTCTATCTCCATCCAGTCACTTACAGCATACTTGGCGGTCTTTTTCCCTTTTACACTTCCTGCAAGGTTTATCGCTCCTCCGTAGAGCAAAAACTTCTCTGTAAGTGTTGTCTTACCTGCATCAGGGTGTGATATTATGGCAAATGTCCTTCTCTTACTTATCTCTTCAAAATTCACTTAAAAATTCCTCACTATCTCATCAAATATCTTTTTTGCCACCTCAAGTTTGGACAGCTTATCAAGTATTATCTCTTTATCCTTTGTATATATGGTGACCACATTTGTATCGGTTCCGAAGCCTGCGCCTTCAACCTTTACATTGTTTGCAACTATCATATCAACATTTTTGCTTTTCAGTTTCTTTTTGGAGTTCTCTTCCATATTTTCGGTTTCCATAGAAAATCCGCATAAAAACTGCTTTTGGGAATTCTCCTTCTTCCTCTCTCCAAGTTCCTTTAAAATATCCTTGGTTCTTGAAAGTTCTATAGACAATTCATTGTCTTTTTTCTTTATTTTCTCATTGCTGTATTTTGCAGGTGTATAATCAGCCACTGCGGCAGCCTTTATTATGATATCCTGTGAATCCGATATCTTCATTATCTCATCATACATATCCTCTGCGGACTTTATATCGACTCTGTTTATAAAATCAGGCACAAACTCATCTGACGGTCCTATCACCAAAGTTACCTTGGCACCTCTGTATGCCGCCATCTTTGCAATCTCGACCCCCATCTTTCCTGTGGAGTTGTTTGAAATATATCTTACAGGGTCAATAGCCTCTCTTGTAGGCCCGGCACTGACACAGACCTTCTTTCCTGCCAAATCCTTTTCACTATATAATGCCTTCTTAATATATTCCAAAAGCGTCTGCGGCTCAGGCATCTTTCCGGCTCCCGTATCTCCACATGCCAAATGACCTACCGCAGGCAAAATAACTTCCATGCCGTAAGTCCTAAGCTTCATCATATTGTGCTTTACTATCTTATTTTCGTACATTGCAGTATTCATTGCAGGTGAAACCACTATATTACATCTCATTGCAAGCGCCGTAGTTGTGAGCATATCATCCGCAATACCGTTTGCAAGCTTGCCTATCACATCGGCACTTGCAGGTGCAATAAGGAAAACATCCGCCCATTTACCAAGCTCTATATGATCCACTTTAAATTCAAAATTTCTGTCAAATGTATCTGTATACACTTTATTTGCAGTCAATGTTTCAAATGTCATAGGTGTGATAAACTGTGTGGCATTTTCAGTCATAATCACCTTTACATTTGCCTTTTGCTTTTTTAACATACTTGCAAGAGTTGCAATCTTATACGCCGCAATTCCTCCTGTAACCCCAAGCAATATATTTTTATTTTCCAGCATAAAGCCTCCAAAATCCTTATTAAATATCATACTTATCGATTATACGCTATTTTATTATTGCAAGCAAGAAGAGAGATTAGTATACTTTAGTATAAAGCTTTTATTTTAATATTAAGAAGGACAATTTTATGATTTTAGCAATCGATATGGGTAACTCAAATATTGTAGTAGGTGGAATCGACAATAAGCAAATATATTTCCTTGAAAGAATTACCACTCATACTACCAGAACGGAGCTTGAATACTGTATGTATATCAAAGGCATACTTGATATACATGGTGTAAAGGCAAACGATATAGAAGGCGCCATCCTTTCAAGTGTGGTACCGCCGCTCAATATAACCATAAGAAATGCCGTAAAGAAATACTCGGTATTGAATGTATGCTTGTAGAGTCAGGTATGAAAACAGGTCTTAACATACTTATGGACAATCCTAAGTCTGTAGGATCTGATATGATAGTCGATGCCGTTGCCGCTATGGAAGAATACCCTCTGCCTCTTGCCATCATTGATATGGGTACTGCAACCACCATCTCTGTAGTTGATATACACGGCAATTATATAGGAGGTATCATACATCCCGGACTTCGCATATCACTTGATACACTAAGCTCAAAGACCGCTCAGCTTCCGCAGGTAAACCTTGATATGCCTAAGAAGGTTATAGCAAAAAATACCGTTGACAGTATGAGAAGCGGTATCTTATTCGGACACGCAGGTATGATGGACGGAATAATATCCCGTATGGAAGAAGAACTGGGACAAAAACTGAATGTGGTTGCCACAGGCGGACTTGCACCTTTTGTCACACCTCTTTGTAAACATGATATTACAGTGGACGACAACCTGCTTCTCAAGGGGCTTTTAAAACTGTATATGAAAAATCAATAAAAAATTGCCACCGGCTAAGTCGGTGGCAGTTTTTTTATATCACTTTTTATTTCTTTCTCTTTAAAAAATCAGGTACATTTATTTTGGCGTCTCCATGCGGTCTGACAGCTCTGATACCTGACTGCTGACCGTAGGTATAGCCTCCTGTATAAGGATTTTGACTGTTCATAGGCTGACCGTTCATACCCTGATTATTCATAGGACGGTTGTTCATGCCTTGATTATTCATACCCTGATTATTCATCGGCTGATTATTTATAGGCTGATTGTTCATAGGCTGAGATATATTCTCTCCCTGATATGAACCGTAGTTTCCGGTATAGCCGCCATAGCTTGTCTCGGAATAATTTCCTTCACCGAAGCTTTGTATATTGCTTGGCGGATAGTCGCTCTTTGGCTGCTCCACCTTAGGCTGTGACTGTACCCGGAGCCGTATTCAAATTCTGTGAAAAAGACTCGTTTCTCTTAGGCATAGTGTTTTGATGCTTTATATTCACATCTCTGACAAGCTCTCCCACAGGAGTGTCGTTAACAGCCGCAGTAACACCTGTAGCGATAACTGTAATCTTTACACTGTCAGGCTCGGTATCATTACATGAAGCACCGAAGATAATATTTGCCTCTTCACTTACAAGCTCACGCACATAATCTGTTGCTTCATACGCCTCAATAAGACTGATATCACCTGATACTGAAATAAGCACATGAGTGGCATTGTCGATACTTGTCTCAAGAAGCGGTGATGAAACTGCCGCCTTAACAGCATCAAGTGCCTTGTTGTCACCTGTTCCGTAACCGATACCGATATGTGCAAGACCTTTTCCTGTCATTACGGTCTGAACATCCGCAAAGTCAAGGTTGATAATAGCGGTCTCACTGATAAGGTCTGTGATACCCTGAACACTTTGTTGCAACACTTCATCGGCCTTTTTCAGGGCGTCAGGCATAGTAGTCTTTCTGTCCACTATCTGAAGCAATTTCTCATTAGGTATTACAATCAAAGTATCCACGTACTGCTTAAGATTCTCAATACCTGCAAGTGCATTCTTCATTCTCTGTCTGCCCTCAAACGGGAAAGGCTTTGTCACTACTCCTACTGTAAGTATACCAAGGTCCTTTGATGCTCTTGCAATAACAGGTGATGCACCTGTTCCGGTACCGCCACCCATTCCGCAGGTAACAAATACCATATCTGCATTCTTAAGCTTATTTGTGATATCTTCTATATTCTCTTCCGCTGCTTTTTCACCTACCTCAGGCTTGGCACCTGCACCAAGTCCCTTTGTAAGCTTCTCTCCTATCTGGATAATAGTTCCAGCTTTACAGTTAACAAGGGCCTGCTTGTCGGTATTGACACCGATGAAGTCTACACCCTCCACATTTTCATCAATCATTCTGTTTACGGCATTATTTCCCGCACCTCCGACACCTACCACGATGATCTTCGCTGCATTCTCATTTACCGGCTTATTTATTTCTAACACAGATTTTTTTCCTCCTGTACACCTACACTTAAGCAAACTCTCATCTAATAATAAAGGTTTTTGATATAAATATCAACTTATTTCTTTAAAGTGCAATGTAATATTTTATCTTTTTTTGAATGTATATGTAGTATTATCCTTTATAGGATTGTAATTATCCAGATAAAGTGTACCTGATAAATCCTTTATCTTCTCCCATATATCTCTAAGTTCACCAACTTTTCCGTTAAGTTCACTTGAATCCCCTAAATAAACTTCAATATTACCGATATAAAGTGTAATATTGTTGTCTGATGAGATGGTTATTCTGTCTACATTTATTCCATATCCTACAAGGACCTGTGTGATATCAAGCATCTCTTTAAAGACATTCTCATTTGATATAGGAAGTTTCTCATACAGTACAATCCTGCCGAAATCAAGTCCGTCTATAACAGGTATTCCTTCCAAAAGAGTGTTTGAACTTTCCACCACAATACCGTCCTTATCAAAGTACATATATGAACTCATATACTTTACACAGCCGACCACACTCTTTTCATATACAATGATGTCCGCACTGTGCAAACCCGTTACATATATATCAATACCCTGTATAAAAGGTATATTATAATCTTTTTTAAACTTGCTTCTGAAAACATTATAAAGCGTTACTTTTGAAAACTCATTCGGAAAGATCATTTTTTTCATCTCTTCATCGCTGTATCTGGTATTTCCTCCAAAATTGAACTTATCTATCTTTACCGAATAGATACCCAAAAATATAAAGGCAATAACGACCAAAACAATATATATTCTTTTCATATCATTATTCCATCTTTATAGTTCTTGCCACACTGTAAACCAAACCGATTTCAGCCAACAACACAACTATGGAACTGCCTCCATAGCTTATAAAAGGAAGCGACACTCCGGTATTGGGCATCACTCCGGTAACTACCGCTATATTAAGTATTACCTGTAGAGACAAATGTATTACCACACCTATAACTATATAGCGTCCTTCCAAATCTTTTACGGAAAAAGCTATAATCAGCATTCTTCTTATAATAAAGGCAAATACCGCCAGTATCATAAGCACACCTATAATCCCGAACTCTTCCACTATTATTGAAAATATCATATCGTTTTGTGCCTCAGGTATAAAGAATTTTTGCATTCCCTGACCTAAGCCTTTTCCGAATACTCCTCCGGATCCTACAGCATAGAGTCCCTGCACTACCTGATATCCTCCGTCTCTGCTGAACTTTTCAGGCTCGGCCCATACAAGCAGTCTCATAATACGATAGTTTCTGAATCCCCATGAATATAAAAGCTTTACAATAAATTTTGCACTTGCCAAAATTGCGGCAAAAGCTATAGTACCGCCTACAAACAGTCTTTTATTTGAAGTACCGATAAAGCTCATACCTAAAGCTATCAAAAAAATGATTATTGATGTACTTAAGTTTGCCACAAGTACCAATACTACCGGAATAATAACCCATAAAAGCAGCCACCACAGTCTTTTTTCAGTAACTTTCCTGTCAGCAGAATACAGCTCATCTTTATATTTTACCAAATAATAAGTAATAAATAAAATCAGTGTAACCTTAACAAACTCTGAAGGCTGAAATCTTACCGGACCTACAACAATCCACCTCTTGGAACCGTTGACGCTCTTTCCGATAACAAGCACTGCTGCCGACAATACAATACTTCCGATATACCAAATATACGCCTTTTTTACCCAAAGTTTATATGGAATCATCATCATTACTCCAAATATAACGAAACCGAACAGCGTATATTTGATCTGGTTTTTTACAAAGTATGCAGAATCCTTAAACTTTATTCCGGCAGTATATGAACTTGCCGAATAGATCATTATTACTCCGAAAACAAGTAAAAAAATGATCATAAACAGCATAGTGTAATCACAGTAGATTCTGCCTGTTTTTTTCTTCTCTTCTTTAGGCTTCGGCTTGTTTTTTTCTTCTTTAGGCTTTTGCGGCTTAGGTCTTTCAACCTTAATTCCCTTTTTTTTGGCCTTATTTATAAGTTCCTTTTTTTCCTGTTCGGTCTTTTGAGGCTTTTTGGTTTTTATATCATCAGCCATATTATCCTAAATCCCTGACACATTCCTTAAATATATGTCCGCGTTCCTCATAGTTTTTGAACATTCCCCAGCTGGCACAAGCCGGTGAAAGAAGGACATACTCTCCCGCTTTGCTTCACTTGCACACAAACTTACCGCTTCATGCATGCTCTCAACCTTTTCTATATTTGTAAACCCGTGTTTTTTTGCACAATCCGCAATCTTATCGGCAGTGGCTCCCATCAGTACAAGTTTCTTTACCTTGGTACCGAAACTCTCTATCCACTCGTCATACTCGGAGCCCTTGTCATAACCTCCGCCTATAATATATGTAGCTGCAGGCATCGCAAGCACCGCCTGTATTGCGGCATCCGGATTGGTACCCTTTGAGTCGTTATAATATTTTACTCCGTTTACCTCCTTTACAAACTCTATTCTGTGCTCAACCGCCTTAAAGTTATAACAGGTGTTAACAATGATATCCATAGGCACACCGTAAGCATAGGAAATAGCCATAGCTGCCATTACATTTTCATGATTATGTCTGCCGAGTATATTTAATTTGCCTGTATCAAGAAGTTTGGTAACTACTCCTCCCTTGTTTTGTACAACAAACCCGTCCTCAAGATAAAATCCTTCACTAAGTTTTTCTTTACTTGAGAAGAATATAACCTTTGCTTTTGCTCTCTTTGCAAACTCTCTAAGTGCCGCATCCTCGTAGTTGAGTATACAAAAATCATTCTCATCCTGATTTTTTTCTATATCCTCTTTTACTCTTATATAGTTCTCCATAGTATGATGTCTGTTCAAGTGGTCCGGAGTTATATTAAGTATTGCAGATATCTTCGGCTTAAAATCTATTATGGTCTCAAGCTGAAATGATGAGGTTTCAAGTACGGTAACCGTATTTTCATTTGTCTTATCCGCAATATCTGTATAAGGTATACCGATATTTCCTACAGTGAATGCACTTTCCTTGAAGTTTGACATTATCTCGCCTACAAGTGATGTAGTGGTGGTCTTACCGTTGGTTCCCGTAATGGCTATCAAATCACCTTTTGAATATTTATATCCAAGTTCAACCTCACTCCATATGGGAATATTGCATGATTTTAATGTCTTTACAAAGTCAACCTCAAGGTCGATTCCGGGACTGATAACGCAGTATTTCATATCCTTTGCATCGGACTCGTTCAAATCTCCCAGAACAATCTTTATTCTCTCCTGATATTTCTTATCAAACTTATCTAAAATCGCATTTTTATCAAGTTCTTTATTGCTGTCAAAGAGTATTACCTCTTCACCGTTTTTTAAAAGCAAGTTTGCGGCGGATATGCCGCTCTTTCCCAATCCTGCAACTCCGATCATATTGCCTCCTAAATAAACAGATATACTAAAATGCCAAGTATTACGGTAACTATACTGAAAACCGTCACTGTCCTTGTTTCAGACCAGCCACACAGTTCAAAGTGGTGATGTATAGGTGCCATCTTGAAAAATCTCTTTCCCTTTGTCGCCTTAAAATATCCTACCTGAATGATAACGGATATTACCTCAATCATATATATAAAGCCTATAACAGCTATAAAAACAGGTATCCTGCACATAAGCGCATATGACGCCACAAATCCTCCAAGTGCCAAAGATCCCGTATCTCCCATAAATACCTTGGCAGGATATGCATTAAATATCAAAAATCCCATAAGGCTTCCTATAACAGCACCTGTAACCGGTGTAACGCTAAAGCCCGCCTTAAGCCCGATCAGCATAAAAAATATTGCAACGATAATTGTAACCGATGAACAAAGTCCGTCAAGTCCGTCTGTAAAGTTCACACCGTTGTCCGTACCGAGTATTACAAACAGTGCAAAAGGGATCCATATAATGCCGAGTTTCAATACCACACCTGTATCAAATGAACCTGTAAACGGTATAAGTACACCGTAGTCAAACCCATACGCCTTGAACAGATATACTATAAAAACAACACTGACTATCAACTGAAGTATAAACTTCTGAGATGACTTCAAGCCTTCGGACTGCTTTTTCCTTATTTTCAGCATATCATCCAAAAATCCTATTATACCATATGATATGGTAAATAAGAATACAACGGTAACTTCTCTGTACCTCGGTATCAAAAAGAGACTTGCCGCAAGTATTCCAATCATAAATGTTATGCCGCCCATAGTAGGTGTTCCGGTCTTTTTTAAATGTGCCTGCGGTCCGTCATCTCTTACCATCTGACCGAACTTCATTCTGTGCAAAATCGGTATAAAGAACGGACAGACTGCTGCAGTAACAACAAAGCTTATAAGTAACGCAATCAATGTATCTTTTAACATAATATCTCCAAACCTTTATTCTCCCTCTCCGGCAGGTGCACCCGGCAGATCGTTCTTTCCATCATTCGGTATCACCTCTTCTGTAGAGTAACTTTTTGACTCGGCAGGTGTATTTGAATCCGTGATTCCTTCCGCTGAAGGGAATGAGCTCACATCAATATTTTCATCCACATTTGAATATATATTCATATATGGCAATACTTCCGTCATAATCTTTGAGAACAGTGAACTTGCATAAGCGGATCTGGCCTGATCGCCCAAATGCGGAGTATCTATAAGCACATAGCATACAACCTCGGGACTTTGTGCAGGAACACTTCCTATAAATGAAACCAGATAATTTCCGTTTCCTCTCGGATATTTCTCCGCCGTACCTGTCTTACCGCCTACATCATAACCTGCTACAGCCGCAGCGTTACCTGTACCCTCAGCTACGGTTCTTCTGAGCGCTTCATTGATAAATGCGGTAGTATGTGCCGAAACTGTCTCTCTTACAAGTTCAGGCTCAATGTTTTTTATTACGGAACCGTTAGGGTTTAAAATCTGCTTTACAACATGAGGCGTATAATATGCACCGCCGTTTACTACAGACGAGTAGGCCGCCGCAACCTGTACCATTGTAACATTGTAGTTTTGTCCGAATGAGTTTGTGGCAAGGTCCGTAGCTCCGGCGTTGTCCGCCGTATGTACAAGTCCGCTTGTATCCGCCTCACCCGGCAAATCTATAGCTGTCTTTGAACCGAATCCGAATACTTTTTGATATTTATAGAAGTTTTGTCCGCCCTCAGCCCTTGATATATCCATCATCGCGACATTACAAGACTCCATAAGAGCCTCAGTCACATTGATTTCACCATGTCCGTTTCTGTTGGCACATCTTATCTTCCATCCGCCTATCTCTTCAAATCCGCGACAGTTGTAAGTCTCATTTCCGTTTATGGCACCCTCTTCCATAGCGGAAGCCACTGTAAATACCTTTGACGGTGAACCCGGCTCATAGGTATCACTGACAGCGTAGTTTCTCCAGATATTGTTAAGCGCATCCACCTTCGCCTTATCATCCATAGCCGCCTGCTGCTCCGCAGTATAGTAGTTGTTCAAATCCCTCGGATTATTCAAATCGAAGGCTCTGCTTGTAGCCATAGCAAGTATCTCACCGTTGTTCGGATTCATCACTATAGCGGCAGTCATATTTGAACCTACCGAGCTTTGCCATTCACTGATATGCTTTTCCACTATCTTTTGAATGTTCAAATCAATGGTGGAAACCACCTTGTTTCCGTCTGTAGGATTTTTTATAACTCTCTCAAGAGACGACTCATCGTTTAAGTATCCGTACTCTCTTCCCGCTATTCCTACAAGCTCATCATTATAAGACTGCTCTATCCCGGTATATCCGTCTCCGTCATTTCCTGCAAATCCGAGTACATTACATGCCGTAGACCCGTAAGGATACTGCCTTTGGTAGCTTTCTTCAAACCATATGCCGCCTATTTTTTCGTCCTTTTTATTATCCTTGTACCACTTATCGTACTCTTTTTTCTTCTCTTCAAAGGCTTCCTTCTGATCATATGTGATATTTTGTTTGTACTTTACATATGAGCTGTCCGACTTGTCGGCAATAACACCTCTGATTTCCTCTTCACTGTATCCGAATACATCCTTTAATATACCAACCGAAGCGTTAAGGTACTTATCCTGCTCTGTATTGATAAGCTTGGGGTCCAGAATTATATTGTAGACCTTTTCACTTGTCGCAATATAAGTTCCGTTTCTGTCCAGTATATCTCCTCTTTTATAAGGTAAATCTCTGGAATCATACCTTTGCTGTGATAATATCTTTTGATTGTATTCCACTTCCTTTTTCCTCTGCAAAAACAGTATGTTAAAAAACAATGCAGCGAAAGCTATACCAATCATAATCAGGATGATGATAAGCCTTCCCTGCAGAATATCTAAAGGATTGGAAGTATTTCCATTCTTATTTTTTTTGTTTGTCCCGTTTTTATCTTGGGATTTCATCGAATTGTCTGACATATTCATTTTCCGTTTTTTCGTATGTTATAACCTGATTTTTCTTGGCATAAACCATACCAAGCTTATTCATAGCCACATCCTTTATATGATCCAAATCCAAATAAGTTGCTATCATATTTTCAGCCGAGTCGTTCTCATCTTTTAACTTTTCAAGATTTGACTCGTTTTTCTGTGCCTCCTTTATAGTGGAAGTAAGGCGTGACTGTACTGAAATATAGTTTGCACAAAGCGCTAATACTACTACCATCGCTGCAGACAGCACAACAAGATAAGGAAAATTCATAGAAAGCATCTTTTCTCTGTTTTTCCTTACTTTTTTGCTTGGTGAATCTTCTTCCCATGTCTGCGGGTATGCACTTTCAAGCTTTCTTACAACATTGCCCTCAGTGTAGTACTCTGTTTGTACACCGGCTCTTCTTATTCCTTGCTTTTTTCTTTTAATTTCTTTCATTTAGACTCCCTTTTCAAATACCCTAAGTTTAGCACTTTTTGCTCTGGAGTTTTCTTCCAACTCCTTTTCACTCGGCAAAACAGCCTTTCTTGTAATCACTCTTCCCTTTGACTTGTTCCCACATACACATACGGGGAAATTCTTCGGACAGATACATGGAGACTCCGCCTTTTTGAATGTCTGTTTCACTATTCTGTCTTCAAGAGAATGAAATGTGATAACGGACAATCTGCCTCCCGGGTTTAACAGTTCAATCATTACATTCAGTGAATCCTTCAAGACTTCAAGCTCTTTGTTAAGTTCAATCCTTATAGCCTGAAATGTTCTCTTTGCAGGATGCCCGCCTGTAACTTGTATCTTCATCGGAATTGCGGACTTTATAATGTCCACCAACTCAAATGTTGTCTCAATTCTTTTTTTGCTTCTGTAGGCTACGATATGCTTTGCAATGTTCTTTGCAAACCTGTCCTCACCGTAATCTCTGATGACGTGAAAAAGCTCGCTCTCCGAATAGTCATTGACAATATCGGATGCTTTAAGCTCGTTTCTGTCATCCATCCTCATATCAAGAGGTGCATCAAATCTGTAGGTAAAACCTCTCTCTGCCGCATCCAGCTGATATGATGAAACTCCCAAGTCGACATATATACCGTCAACCTTTTCGATACCCTCTCTTTTCAATATATTTTCAATATTGACGTAGTTATCTCTTACTATTATAACCCTATTTCGGTAATCAATCAATCTCTGTGTTGCAGCTTTTATAGCATCAGCATCTTGATCTATACCTATAAGTTTACCGCCCTCAAGTCTTTTTACGACCTCCAGGGCATGACCTCCTCCTCCCAGAGTACCGTCCACATAGTAGCCGTCAGGTTTGATATTCAAAGATTCTATCACCTCATCCAACAGCACCGACTTGTGACTAAAAACCATAAAAAATCCCATCCTATATATAACCGCATAGAGCCTGTAAAATTCCGGCTCTATCACCACTAAGATATTAGAACAGTCTGCAAAAAAAATCAAGTTTTTATATTCTTAAAATTAAAAACACCCGGAAACTTCATTCCGGGCATTTTAACTTACAGGTTCAAAAAACCGATTGTAGACATCAAAAGCATAAATAAAAACAGTGCAAACATTACCGTCGCTCTTAAAAATCCGTACTTGTGATGTTCTTCATTCTTAAAGTACTTTATTGAATCCAGTAAACAGTTTATTGAAAATAATAAAAATATCAACGGGAAAAATATTGCATATTTTGTCGGTGCCAAAAAAGCAAATACAACCATCACAATAATGGCAATCGCCAATATGATATGCAAAACATCCCTGATTAAAAGAAAACCCTGTCTTCTTCTACTTGTCATCTTCCCTACCTAATGTAGCCACCATCACCGCCTTAATAGTGTGCATACGGTTTTCCGCCTCGTCAAACACTACCGATTTGTCACTTTCAAAAACATCTTCAGTGACTTCATAGCCCTTTACTGCAGGCAGGCAGTGCATAAATATTGTGCTGTCCTTTCCTGTTTTATCCATCAGCTCCTTATTGACCTGATAAGGCCTTAAAAGCTCTATTCTCTCCTTTGCCTTGTCCTCTTCTCCCATAGAAGCCCATACATCGGTATATATTACATCGGCGCCTTTAACCGCATCCAAGTCATCGCTTATATTAAGCTTTGCTCCCGATTCGTTTGCATATCCCTTACAAAGATTCACAAGCTCATCACTTGGATGCAGGCTCTTCGGTGCCAAAATCGTCATATTCACGCCAAGCTTTGTCATTCCTATCATAAGTGAGTTTGCCATATTGTTTCTGCCGTCACCCACATATACAAAATTCAGCCCTTCAAGCTTTCCGAAATACTCTCTCATTGTAAGTAAATCCGCAAGTATTTGTGTAGGGTGATATTCGTCCGTCAGACCGTTCCACACAGGCACACCTGCATACTTTGCAAGCTCTTCAACCGTGGAATGCTTAAATCCCCTGAACTCTATACCGTCAAACATCCTGCCAAGAACTCTTGCGGTATCCGCAACGCTTTCCTTATGTCCGAGCTGTATGTCGTCCTTTCCGAGATACTCCGGAAATCCGCCTTCATCTCTTGCACCTACAACAAAGGCACATCTTGTTCTGGTTGAAGGCTTCTCAAAAAGCAAAGCTATATTTTTACCCTTGAGTCTGTCACCTGTGATACCCTTTTTCTTATCCACCTTAAGCTTCATAGCCAAATCAAGCAGATACTCTATCTCTTCTCTTGTATAATCTTTCAATGTGAGAAAATTTCTTCCAAATAAATTCATATAAATACCTCTCTTAAATCGTGATATCTATTATTATACGCTTATATGTATAAATATGCAATATTTAAATTATAATCTCCTCTGCCTCACAGCCTCATACATAAGTATACTTCCGGCTACCGCGGCATTCAGTGATTCAACCTCACCAAGCATAGGTATTTTTATCTTTTTATCCGTTATATCAAGTATCTCTTTTGATATTCCCGCCGCTTCATTTCCTATTATAAAGGCGGTATCTTTTTTATAATCAGGCCTGTCATATTCTATGGCGCCTTCAAGGCTGCTTGCATATACTGAAATACCTTTTGAATTAAGCTTATCTATTACTTCCTTCAAATCCTTTACATATATGAAAGGAACTCTGAATATTGAGCCCATTGTAGAGCGTATCACCTTAGGATTGTAAATATCCACAGTATTTTCACTCATAATGATGCCGCTTACTCCGGCGCCTTCTCCTGCTCTGACCAAAGTACCCAGATTGCCGGGGTCTTGTAAGCCGTCAAGTATCAATAAACTAAACGGCTCTTGTGCATTTTTTAGTATACCCTCAAGTGTATACTCTTTTCTTTTTGCAACCGCCAAGACTCCCTGAGGTGTCTTTGTATCGGATATGGAGTCAAATACTCTGTCACTTACAGTCTCATACTCGGGAAAAATATCCTTGATCAAGCTTTTATTTTCGTTTTCAAAGCTTTCACTGACAAAAACCTCGAGTATATCTTCAGCTTTCAGTTCGCTAAACATCCTGATTCCTTCTATAATGTAGGCATTCTTTTTCTTTCCGATACTGTTTTTTTTTGACCATTGCTGCAAGCTCTTTTATCTTTTTATTGGATGTGGAAGTAATCATTTTATATTCTCCAAATCCTGCTCCCAAAGGTACCTGCTTGCATCGCTGGGCATCCTTAAGTCGCCTCTCGGAGATACGGCTATACTTCCCACCTTAGGTCCGTCAGGCAGAGTTGACCTCTTAAACTGCTGTGCAAAGAATCTCTTATAAAATACCTTAAGCCACTTAAGTACGGTCTTATCATCATACTCTTTATCAAATGCCTCTTTTGCCATTCTGTATATCTTTGACGGCATAAATCCGAACCTTAATACATTGTATAAAAAGAAATCATGTAACTCATAAGGTCCCACCAAATCCTCGGTCTTTTGTGCTATCTCACCGTTTTCAGGCGGCAAAAGCTCAGGGGATACAGGTGTATCCAAAATATCATAGAGTATATCCGCAATCTTTTTATTGCTTAGAGTATCGGCATAGTAATTTACCAGATGTCTTACCAATGTCTTCGGTATGGAAGCGTTCACGCCGTACATCGACATATGGTCTCCGTTATATGTAGCCCAACCAAGTACCAGTTCAGACAAATCTCCGGTTCCTACCACAAGTCCGTTATCCCTGTTTGCAATATCCATCAAAATCTGAGTTCTCTCTCTTGCCTGTGCATTCTCATATGTGACATCCTTCACATTTATATCATGCTTTATATCAATAAAATGCCTCTTTATGGACTCTACAATGGAAATCTCCTCAAGACTTGCACTAAGCTCTTTGTAAGTTCACAGGCATTATTATATGTCCTGTCCGTAGTTCCGAAGCCCGGCATCGTAACAGCCTTTATTCCGCTCTTATCAAGCCCCAACATCTCAAATGTCTTTACACATACCAAAAGCGCCAACGTGGAGTCAAGACCTCCCGAAATACCCAGTACCACATTTTTTATACCTGTGTGAACCAATCTCTTCTTCAGCCCGAGCGCCTGTATCGTAAGTATTTCCTCACATCTTTCACTCCTCTTTGTAGGATCGTCCGGTACAAAAGGCTTAGGATCAAAGCTTCTTTTAAGTTCAAGTTCTTCTATATCAAGCTCAAACTCCGCCTTAAAATACCCCTCATCATCGTCGGTCTTAAATGTGGTCTGCTTTCTTCTCTCCAAATTCAGCCTGTTAATATCTATCTCAATTCTTACAGCCTCATTTTTGAATCTGTTGCTTTCCGCCAATATCTTACCGTTTTCGGCAATAATGCCCTGACCTCCGAATACAAGGTCCTGTGTGGACTCGCCCTCACCTGCATTGGCATAGATATAGCTACATATAAGTTTCTTTGACTGATTGCTTATAAGCAGATCTCTGTAAGCTTTTTTGCCTACTATATCGTTTGATGCCGAAGCGTTTATAATAACATTTGCACCTGCAAGCGCATGAGACACACTTGGAGGATTGGCTACCCAAAGGTCCTCACAGATTTCACCTGCGATTGTAAGCCCCTGAAAGTTGGTACACTCAAAGAGTATATTTGCTCCCATAGGCACCACATTGTCAAAAAAATCCACCCATACAGGCTCCTCAAAACCTCTGTTAAAGTATCTCTCCTCATAAAACTCGCCGTAGTTCGGCAAATTCAGCTTGTTTATAAAACCTAAAAGCACACCGTCGGATATTGCCGCAACAACATTGTAAAGCTTTCCCTTAAAATCAAGCGGCAGTCCGATAAATACAACCGACTTATGACCTGATGTAAACTCTACAATCTCTTTTAAAGCTTTCTTTGCTTCACTGATAAGTATATCTTGAAAAAATAAGTCATTGCAGGTATAGCCTGTAAGGCAAAGCTCGGGAAACACTATGATTTTACTTTTATTTTCCCATTCTTTTTCAATCGCCTTTTTTATATTTTCCTTATTATATGCTACATCACATACTCTTATATCGGGTGTTACACTTGCAACTCTTACAAAACCGTCTCTCATATCTTCTCTTTCACATCTCCAAATACAAAATTACAGAGTTTCTCATACTCCTTATAAAACCCGCAGTCCTCCAGCTCTCTTATAGAATCCAGTATGCCGAAATAGTACATACCCTGCTTTACCTTGTCCTTTTCATTGAACTTTAATAAAAATTCGTCTCCGAAGCCAAGAAATCTCTTGCGGAGGCTCTCATATTCGACAGCTTGTCTCCCAAGGTTATCATTTTGACCTCAATACATTCCTTTTTCAAATGCTCCAATGTATGTGTCTTTCTCTCAATCCATGACTTTGACTTATCTTCCGATTCCTTACTTACAAGAGCTGCCACTCTTTTGCCGAAATTCTCTCTAATATCTTCAACAGTCACAGGCGTATCCTCCACGGTATCATGAAGCAGAGCCGCACATCTTACATCTATATCGTCTGTCATCAGTGATACTATCGAACATACCTCAAGCGGGTGTGTGATATAAGGTATTTCAGTTCCTTTTCTAAACTGGCCTTCATGTGCCTTTGTAGCAAATTTCACCGCTTTTTCTATCATAACAACTCCTTTATTTTCTTATATTACTATTATGCAAATTTTAGCTTGAAGTTTTATTTTAAGTCTGCTATTCTAGTCAAAGATTGCTTGTACAAGTGAAAGTGAGGATTATCTATGGCAGATGAAACCAATGTAAATGAAAAACCTAAAAAAAGGAGGTTTTCAAAACTCAAGTATATAATAGCATTTATATTCGTAAATGTAATCATATTTTTTGCAGTTACATCACAGCCTAAGTTTGAAGTTTCTGTAGAGGCGGTGGAGAACTCAAAAACTGTCGACATCAAGGTGGTACAAAAAAGCTTTTTCCCTTTAAAAAGTTTCACTATGACGCTTGACAATGAGCCTCTCTCCTTTACAAAAAACGGTAATACATATGAGGCTACAGCTACAAAAAACGGTACTTTGGAAGTGGTGGCAACCAATCTTAATACTATGTCACAGACTATATATGAAAAGATTGACAAGATAGACTCGACTGCTCCGACCATATTTGCTCAGCTTGTGAAAAAAGGTGAGCTGAATATAACCTTTGAGGACACACATTCCGATATCGACTATGACAATATATATGCGATAGACAGTAATGACAAGAAAATATTGCCTACAAAGCTTGATAAGGACGAAGGCAGAGCCACTTTTGATTTTGACACCTACGGTATAAAGGCATATGTTTCAGATACTGCCGGAAACCAAGGTGCTGTAGACTTTAACAACAGTGAAATCAATCAGACCAAGCTTATTTCCGCCGAGGGAACCGAGGTAAACGATATTCCGGTTGATGAAAGACAAAACAATGAAAACGATATCTCTGATGAGACTACCTTTGACGTGGGCAACCTGAATGAAAAACCGCCAAAGAAAAATGATGATTATCTGTATGAGAAGCACTAAATTTTCGTTTTCTCCACATAAACAGTAAATAAATAGAGTCGGCCATTATTTGACCGGCTCTTATTTTTTATACGTATAAATCAAAAAGTTTTAGGATCCTCATACATCCAAGTCTCATTCCATGGTACCTTCGCATATAACTTATCTATATCATCCTTTGTATAAAAGTGCATTTCCATAAATACATCTTCCGGAAACAATTTAAAATATCTATGCAAAAATTCCAGTAATAATCTGCCTCTACCTGAAATATCTTCAAAGTTAAGGTAATCCGGTACTTCTTCTCCCATACTTGGAATATATTCTCCAAGCTCTGTTTCCACATTAGGATAGAAGTAAATTATAATATGGTCATTATCATCTAATGAATCAAGTTCGTCCTCATCCCACTTTCTTACCCACTCATCATTAAAAAAACTCACACTTAAACACACACTTTCACCTGAACTCATATCCACTTTATTACTTGAATAAAATCCCATTTCTGTAAATATATCAATTATTATATCCAAGTCTTTTTTTCTGTTACATATTTACCTTTTCTAAATATTGACGCTGATGCTCCCATTACCTTAATATCCTCCCTAATTCTTTTTAATATTTACTTTTCTCTTTATATGTATCCGGATTTTTTTGTAAATCCACTCTGTATCCGATTCTTTTAAATTATAAATTCTATCTATATCTTGCTTTGTAAAAATAAAGTCCATTATCTATATAAAATATAGAATCGCTATACTTTTCCATATATTTATGTAATATTTCAAGTATAACCAGCTCTCTGCCAAGTATATCTGTAAATCTGAAAAAAGTTTCAAGTCCTACACTCTCTGCTTTTTCAGTCGGAATGGTGCTAGAATACATTTAGTACAAAACAAAATGAGATATTTCCTTATTTGTTATATAATAAACCTTAGGAGGAACTCATTATGTCAAGTAAAAGAAACCATCACTCAAAACAGTTTAAGCTGGATGCTATCAACTATCGAAATGAACATCCGGATCTTACTCAAGTTGAATGTGCCAAGAATCTTGGCATTGGTGTTAGTACACTTGCCAAATGGGAAAGTCAATTTCGTAATAATGATGGTGACATTCCCGTTCGTAGCTCAGGTAACTATCAATCTGATGATGCAAAAGAAATAGCTCTCCTCAAACGTGAGCTACGTGATGCTCAGGATGCTCTTGATGTACTAAAAAAAGCCATAAGCATTCTGGGGAAAAGTTAACTATTGCTATCTATACAGATGTTTCTGCAAAGGTAGAGGCAGCTAAAGTAAATGGGCACCGTGTCTCTACTTCCGGAATGCTTAAATTTTTGGGTGTGTCTCGATCCGGATATCGTTCTTTTCTTAATAGAAAAATATCTTCTGCTATTCAGAGGAAGGAAGCTATTAAGAAGAATATCCGGCTTATTTATGATGCTTCAAAACAAAACTATGGTGCTCCTAAAATAACCAAAGAACTTCGTAAGTCAGGTGAAACTATTACTGAGCGCACTGTAGGCAAATATATGCGTGAAATGGGTATTAAAGCCCAATGGATTAAGCCTTTTACTACCACTACCAGAGACTCTGATTTCAGTACTGAACTTACAAACATACTTGATGAACAATTACTCTTCTACTCAAAAATATTTATCTACCAATTTTTGTAGTTTCCCTTCTTTAGCCGCAGGGATGGTATCTTCTAGAACAAAGTTCTTTCTACTAATATCTCGAGAAAGATTTCCAAAGATAAAATTAGTGGAAATATTATAGATAAATGGTGAAGGCACAAATCCACAAACTTGATTTTCTAGGATACGTTTTAAACGTTCTTCAAAATTTGGAAATGTATTTTTTAGACATTTGCTATTATATAATCGCTTAACGAGTTCTGCGATATAGAAGCCTGATTTCATGTACAAATCAATAAACGTCTTAGATGGATTATAAAAAAATCCTGGGTTATCTTTTTCAAAATCATCCACCATCCTCTTCACCACTCGTTTAAGAGTGAAGATCTCGTTGGTATCATTGTATATATCTGTTACTTAAGTGGTGATACATAATCATCTGGAAGTTCTCCTTCAGATTCAATCCACTGCTTCTCAGCAATCGGAATCAACTCTTCAAGTTCTTCCTTAGAAAAAGTTTCCTATTTTAGGGACATCTATCAAAGAAGCTGGATGTTTACTTATAAATTTTCTTCTAGGTTCTCTTCTCTCTTCTTCCGTTGGTGGCCAACGATCGTTCTCCGCTTTAAAATCAATTTCACGTGCCGTTCTCCTACCTAATAAATATTCGTTAAAATCAGAAGGATTAATCTCAAAGATACGACGAACTGAAGCTACTCCAAACTCACCAAAAGTGTAGTATTTTCCTTCATGTGTTCGAAAATCATATCCTTTTGGTGATTCAATCTTTTCAAAGGTATCAAACTCCTCCCAAGTTATTTTAGTTAAACTCATTTTAATTGCCTCCTAATTTTCTAATTGTAAATTCTCCCCATGGAACTTTCAAATTCTTAATTGAATCATAAGGGATATCTATTGCCACAGGTTTACTTAGAATATATAGAGTTCAACATAATTATATAAAGTCCAATCGAATAGTTTGATCGCTCTCCATTTTTTTAGCCATGTTAATAATATTGTCTATTTCTCTTGGAGTTATCGGAAGATTTTCATGAGGGGGTTCCCAATGTGTCATACTATCTTTATAAACAACAAATTTTTTATTAATCAACAATTCTCCTTGTGCTTTTAAGAGGAAACCATTCTCTAAATCAAAAGTAATTGTTGATCTTGTTCCTGTAATTTTCATTTCTACCTCTCGAATATAATTTTTTCTACCCCTGTTTTAGGATCTATTGTTGTAATCTTAGTAACATTTGGATTGGCCTTCAATCTTGGTAATTCGATATTTTCCCAAATATTTCCTGGTCTTAGTTCGCTACCAACTACAGCTCTTATTTCACCAGATACTTGCTCTGCGTAAACATTCCAGATTCCCGGCTTCATCATAAATATCCTTAGTAACAGCACCATATTCATCAGTATGCTCATCTACAGTATCACTTGAACTTTTATCATAAGTCGCATCTTTTTTTGCTACCTTGACTACCCTCTTTTTAGCTTCACTAAGTGCATCTTGGTAGTGATAGTATTTTCTTACCGACTCCTTATCCTGTACCGCTCCAAAAGCCGGAACCACCTGCCCCAAAAGCAGACTGAAAGAAACCATACCTGCAACAAGACTTTTACAAACTATTCTGTTTTTCATCCTATTCACCCTTTTTTTATTTTTTTGTTTTATATATGCAGTATGATATAGACTTCTGTCAAGATTATATTTATTTAGTAACAGCTCTTTTTCGTCCATATATTCTAAAAATACTCCGAAGCCGCTTGGTTTCGGAGTTTTTTTTATTTGTATGTAAGTCTATGCAGTTCACCTGTAAGTTGCATCTTTTCAAAGCCGTGCTGTGAAAGTGCCTCATACAGTATTATAGCTACCGAATTGGATAAATTCAGGCTTCTTATATCTCCCCACATAGGTATCCTTATACAGTTTTCTTCATTCTCGGCAAGTATTTCTTCAGGGATTCCCGCGCTCTCCTTGCCAAACATTATATATTCGTCACTGTCATATACCACATCCTTATATGTATGATGTGCTTTGGTCGTGGCAAAATACATATGCTCTCTTGCCTTCGGATTTTTCTCATAGAAATCCTCAAGATCTGAATAGACGGTGACATCAAGTTTTGCCCAGTAGTCCATACCGGCTCTCTTGATTCGCTTTTCATTTATTTTAAAACCCAGAGGCTCTATCAGATGCAGCCTTGTGTTAGTCGCAACACAGCTTCTTCCGATATTTCCGGTATTGTCCGGTATCTCAGGTTCAAGTAATACAATATTCATTAAAGGCTCCTTACAAACTTTTCAATCCTTGAAAGTGCTTCCTTCAATCTTTCCATAGAATATGCATATGAAACTCTTACATAGCCTTCGCCACATTCACCGAAAGCCGTTCCCGGTACTATCGCAATCTTTTGCTCTTCAAGAAGTCTTGTCGCAAACTCCTCGGAGCTCATTCCGAATCTTTTTATACTTGGGAATACATAGAATGCTCCCTGCGGTTCAAAACAGGTCATTCCAAGTTCCTCAAATCTGTGAAGCAGATATCTTCTTCTTTGATTATATGACTCTCTCATTCTTGCCACATCGGCATCACCATGTGCAAGTGCCTCTATGGCCGCATACTGACTTGTAGTAGGTGCACACATAATGGCATACTGATGAATCTTGGTCATCTGTGAGATAATCTCCTTAGGTCCTGTGGCATATCCCAGTCTCCAACCGGTCATCGCATATGACTTTGAAAAACCGTTTATCAAAACGGTTCTCTCCTTCATACCCTCTATCTGTACTATAGAAGCATGCTCACCCTCATATGTCAGCTCACAGTATATCTCGTCCGAGATTACATATAAGTCCTTTTCAATACATACCTTTGCAATCTCTCTAAGCTCGTCCATATTTAATATGGAACCTGTAGGATTGTTCGGGAAAGGAAGTATGAGTATCTTTGTCTTATCGGTTACCTTTCAAGTATCTGACTTGCCTTCAGCTTAAATCCGTCTTCAGCCTTTAATTCTATTATTACAGGCTTTCCGCCTGCAAGTATTGTACAAGGTACATATGATACATATGAAGGCTGCGGTATCAGCACCTCATCATCTCTGTCAAGCATTGCCCTCAGAGCAATGTCAATACCCTCACTTCCGCCTACGGTGATAATCATCTCCTTCTTAGGGTCATATTCCACACCGAGTTTTCTTATCAGATAATTTCTTATCTCCTCTCTAAGCTCCATAAGACCTGAGTTTGATGTGTAGAATGTCCTGCCCTTTTCAAGAGAATATATACCTGCATCTCTGATAAAATAAGGTGTTTCAAAATCAGGCTCACCTACACCGAGTGATATGGCATCTTCCATAGTATTTACTATGTCGAAGAATTTTCTGATACCTGAAGGCTTTATTGATTTTATTGTATTTGATAACGGATCTCTCATGGTGTTATAAGTTGCCTCTCATCTTTTTTCTTTGCAGACAGTATGGTTCCATGGTCCTTATATTTCTTAAGTACAAAATGTGTAGCTGTAGAAAGTACGGAATCCATCGGCGCAAGCTTATCAGATACAAACTGTGCCACATCTCTCATTGTTCTGCCTTCAATAAATACGGTAAAGTCAAATGAACCGCTCATCAGATATACCGCATTTACCTCTGAAAACTGATAGATTCTCTCCGCAATATTGTCAAAGCCCATTCCTTTTTGAGGTGTGACTCTTACCTCAATAAGTGCATTCACCTTCTCATTATTTGTCTTATCCCAGTTTATAAGTGTGTGATAACCGCATATCACACCCTCTTTTTCCATATCCGCTATCTCATTTGCAATGGCTGTCTCATCCTCGCCAAGCAAAATAGCCAGCTCTTCAATATCAATTCTGGAGTTTTTCTCAATTACCGATAATATTTTCTCTCTCATATTTTATCACCTTAAAAATTTCATCTTCAGTAGGTCTGTTGACATACTCCGTGACCTCTTTATCCACTATCGCTTTATCAAGACTCTTGCTTAAACGCCCTATTATCTCTGCGGATATGCCTTTGTCATTTAAATATTTGCAATCGGCTATAGGGTCGTCGGTCATTATAAGCTTTCCGTCCGTTAAAAGCCTGTAGATATTAAGCCCGAAGTACTCACAAACTTCAACACAGATCTGAACAGCGGGTATTTTTTTCATTTCTATTTCAAATCCGCATCTATGTGACATTGCAAATTGTACAATGTATCAATTATACCGCCCTCTGTCACATCTTCTATGTTACCGATAAAGCCTGCAAATATACTGTCTATATCTACAGGCTTAATCTCAGGTCTATCATTATTTATGGGAGATAAATATCTCCCATAATAACCTCTGTCCCTAATATGACAGGCTACACTGTCTAAATATATCTTATTAAAATACCTGACAAGTTCATCATATCGGCTTTCTATTATCTTCAGAGAGCCTTTAAGCCCCGCATATCCGCAAAATATTATATACTTTTCCATTACTGTCCCGGGTTTAAATTCGGGTCGAAAGCCGGTCCCTGACTTACCTCAGGTGCCTGTGCCTCAGGAGCCGCCTGAGTATCTGCAGGACCCGAATTGTCAGACTCAGGTGCCTGTGTCGGTGCAGGTGCCGGTGCCGCAGGTGCTGCAGGTGCCGAACTTCTTGTACCTCTGATATATATATCATCGGCCTTTCTGTAAGTATCGCTTGAAATCAAATCCTTACTTACTTCAACACCGTTTTCCTTTACAATCTTCCACAGCTTTGAAACTCTGCCTTTATGTCCTTCAGACTGCCTCTTTATATATCCCTTTGATTTGGAATCGTCGTCTATATATGTCTTACCCTTAGGAGTCTCACTGAGTACCTCGGATACAAACTCTATTGTTCTTCCTGCCGGTCTGTCCTCTTTACCCCAAATAGTAAATGTAACATCTCTTCCGGATGTAACCGCCTCCACATATATAGGAGTCTTTCTGTTGTTTGTAACCTTAATGTCCTTATAATCACCTGCTATTGCCGCATCACCGCTGGGCTGTACATATCCGACAATCATAGAGTGGTTCTTTCTCTCGGTAATGGTTATCTCGGCTCTGAGTGCCGCCTGATAAAGTGTGGTTGCTATCTGGCAGGCTCCGCCGCCTACACTGTCTATTACAAGACCGTTTTGGTATGCCTTAGCCATCTTATAGCCGTTCTTTATAGTGAAAGGCTGCATTCTTTCATATCCTGACAATGTCTCGCCCGGCATCAAAAGCACACCGTCCATCTTTGCTGTACCTACCGCAATATTTGTGGCTCTCTCAGCTGTGGATGATGAATAGTTTGTGGTAAATGTTCCGAGTACATCCTTGATGTTGCTAAGCTCCTCGGCTGTAACACTCGGCTTTTGCTTGGTAACATCCGCCACTATGGTCTCTTCTTTATCCTTTAAAACGGCATCTTTAAGCTTTGCCACTGTAGAGTCGGCATCTATTGCATATCCTTCCTTCTCAGGTGTTATCTCAAAAGCACCGTTCACCCTCTTTATAGTAGCATCTACAGGCGCATCCGGATTTTTCCTGTTGGCCTTTTTCAAAAATGACTTAACCGCGTCATCGTTAAATTCTATGTCGGGAGTTATATTCTCAGGTTTTTCAAGCAACTCGGAGCTTTTTGCAAATCTCTCAAGCATATTTCCTGTGGTAAACTTCTCTGCCTCCGACAATATAAATTCTTTATTGGATATATTTGCTCCAAGCTCTGCAAAGCTGCTCTCAAGCTTTTCTCCCTTTACATCCAAAACAAACTTCTTAGCATCCGCTTTTTCCTGTAATGAATTAAGTGCGTTACTTAACGCGTCCAATGTGGATATGTTTTCTCCAAGTCCTTCTATACCAAAGCCCTTTGGAAGTCTTTTCTCCGCCTGTATTCCGGCGTTGCCTGATTCATCCTTATTCTCTTCATTAGCTGTAGTCTCAGGTGCGGCTGTGGTCTCTTCTTTTGACGCATCACTTTTGGTGGCCTTTTTGTCGGCAGACTTGTCATCTGTTTTTGACTCTGACTTCTTTGACTCGTCACTGTTTGCTTTCTCAGCCTTTGTCTGAGGGTTTGCAGCCAATACATCTATTCTACCTGCTCCACTGCTTATACCTAAGCCTGCAATTGCCATAAATGCTGCAACTGCGACCGCTATATTACCTGTTTTCTTTCTCAATTCCCATCATCCTCTCACTGTAACCAATGCTGAAACTACTACCGGAACTACCATTGCCAGAACTAATATTGCAACTATCGCTATCGAAATAATTCGCCTTTTGTTATTCTTCATATAAACCTCTTTTCTTTTTGAGATAAAATTTTGTCTATCATTCGCTTGGCTTCAGACTCTGAAAGCAAGTCGATATTTACCTTGCAAACAATTCTATGACACTTTAGTAATTTCTGCAAGTCCTCTTTTGTTCTTTTTCTGATAGGAATAAACTTTTTCAGCTTTACTTTCATCATCTCAGTGTCACATTCAAGCTCGGGGAAATATTCCAATATCCCTTGATACAGCATATGTGTAAAATAAGCATCTGAAAATGCCCTGTGCATATGTTTTCTCTCTATTCCGAAATAAGCGCAGGCATCAGTCAGATTTTTCTTTATATCCGGAGGTAATATTTTCTTACACAGCTTATATGTATCAATACCTCTCTTTTCAAAACCAAGTCCTGCATTATTTGCTTCTTTTCTTACAAAGCTGTAATCAAATATGGTATTGTGTCCGAGCAGATCAAAGCCCTCACAAAACTCCACTATCTCTCCGATTACATCCTGTATATATTTTGCTGATTTTATTTCATCTTCATTTATTCCGGTAAGATTCAAAATTTCATCACTCACAGGCATATTCGGATTTATTATACAGGAAAACATCTCCGCAATATGAGAATCTTTCACCTTTATAAGTCCGACTTCTATTATCTTATCCTTTGAAACGCTTACTCCCGTAGTCTCAAGGTCAATCGCTACATAATCCGTAATTCTCATACCTTCGCACTCGGGCAATCCTCTCTCAAAAAGCAGACATCACATTTTTCTCTTCTTGCAATGCATATGGTCCTTCCAAGTGTTATAAGGTCGGTATTCCACAGTATCCAGTGGTCTTTGGGCAAAATCTCCATAAGCTCAAACTCTATCTTTACCGGGTCGTCACTTTCTGTAAGCCCAAGCTTTTTTGTGATTCTCTTTACATGTGTGTCCACCACAATACTCGGCATATCAAAGATATTTCCTCTTATCACATTGGCGGTCTTTCTTCCCACACCCGGCAAACTTAAAAGACTCTCAAGATCGCTTGGAACCTCCCCGTTAAAATCTGAAAGCAACTTTCTTGCACAGGCTATCAGATTTCTTGCCTTACTGTGGTAAAGCCGATGGAATGAATATCTTTTTCCATTTCCTCCACACTTGCCGCAGCAAATTTTTCAAGGCTGTCATATTTTTTATAGAGGTCTCTTGTAACTATATTCACCCTCGCATCTGTACACTGTGCACTCAAAATAGTGGCAAAAAGAAGCTGCCAAGGAGTATTGTACTCCAAATACATCTTCTTTTCAGTGCCGTATGCTTCATCCAGTTTATCCAATATATTTTGTAATCTCTTATCCGTCATACCGTTATCTCTATTTTTCTACCGCTTGGTTGATATTCATAGTACCTTACTCCTGCCGCGTTCAACATCCTTTTACTTGCTCTTACAGAAGGGCTGTTTGCATACTTGTCGTCTTCATATATGATTGTCTTTATCCCCGCCTGTATTATAGCCTTTGCACATTCATTACAGGGAAAAAGTGTAACATATATCTTGCTGCCCTCAAGTGAGCCGCCTCTGTAGTTCAATATTGCATTAAGCTCACTATGTGTGGAATATAAATACTTCGCATTGTAAGGGTCGCTGAGTTCAAGGTCCTTTCCCCACGGAAACTCCTCATCCGAGCAGCCCCTTGGAAAACCGTTATAGCCCATTGAAAGTATCTTATTGTCCTCGCTTACTATACAGGCGCCTACCTGTGTGTTAGGATCCTTTGATCTTTTCGCACTGAGCTTAGCCACACCTATAAAGTATTCATCCCAATTTATATAATCTTCTCTTTTCTCGCTCATAATTCACCTTACATCAATTATTTCAAAACCTGCGGCCTTTTTTAATCTGTTCATTATCGCCTTTCCTATTCCGCTTTCATCAAATACTTCGGAAAGTATGTACTCCACACCCAGCTCATCACATTTTCTTAAGACATCAAAAAGATTGTGTGCAATACTGTCGGGATTTTTTATACTTCCCAGACTTAAAATATTTATGCCGCTCTTTCCCTTTGCCTCCGCTTCCAAATCCTTCTTATGTTCATCTACGGTAAGCAAAGCCGTTTTTTTGTCACAGTCTTTTATCCTGTCTTTCATATACCTTAAAACCGCACTCTCATCTCCTCTTACAAGCTTCATATCCGCCTTCGGAGCATAGTGCTTATACTTCATTCCCGGAGCCTTCGGAGCCTCACTGCCTGTAAGTAAATGCTCTATGGCAGGGTCTACATCCACCCTTTCACAAATCTTTCTTAACATCTCAAGAGTAACGGCACCCGGTCTAAGGAGTGTAGGTATATCTGATGTAAGGTCTATGATGGTTGACTCCACACCTATACCTACCGCACCACCGTCTATTATCATATCTATTTTGCCGTTCATATCTTCAAATACATGGCTTGCCTTTGTAGGTGAAGGCCTGCCTGAGGTATTTGCACTCGGTGCGGCTATAGGTACTCCTGCAACCTCTATAAGAGCCCTTGCGATATCATTACTTGGAAGCCTTACGGCTACAGTGTCCAGACCGCCGCTTGTGGCATCCGGAATAATATCTCTTTTTTTCAAAACTATGGTCATAGGACCCGGCCAGTACTTTTTTGCAAGTGTGTAGAAAATATCGGGTATATCCTTTGCAATATTTTCAACTTCATCTACATTTGCAATATGTACTATCAGCGGATTGTCACTCGGTCTGCCCTTTGCGGCATATATCTTTTTTGCAGCCTCTTCCAAAAATGCATCGGCACCCAAACCGTATACGGTTTCGGTAGGGAATGCCACCAGTCCTCCGGACTTTATTATATCCGCCGCCAATTTTATACTATCGTCATGATACAATTCTTCTATATCTTTATTATCTATCTTTCTTACAACAGTTTCTTTTTCCAATTAGACATCTCCCATATTATAGGCATTTCTTCTTCTGCTCTTTATAATTTTCTTTATCTTGCTTTCCTCATACTTTTGCATTACTTCTTCAAATACATCCGCATCCACCACCTTTGTGGTCTTTATCACATAGTATTTGCCGTCGTTTTTTCTTACTCTTATCTTGCCTTTGACATATCCGTGCTCAGGACAGATACCTATACAGTAGTAGTTTCTTTGATTTGTGGAAAACCACTTTATCTTTTTCTTCAACATCCTGTTACATCTGTCACAGATAAGGTCTGAGTTGTGCTTATCGGATATAGCCTCCTCCTTTGTATCAAACAGTGTGGATACAAACTTTGAGTAACCTGAAAAATGCAGGTAAATCTCTTCCTCAGGATTTCTCGGTACACGGTAATAATCAAGTGAATAGTACTCGCTTACAGGCCAAAAGTCCATTCTCTGCATTACCCTCGCCGTATAGTAAGCATCATCAAAGGCGTGGTGGAACGGCCTTCTTATATCAATACCCAGCATATGCACGGCTCTTTCAAGAGGTATCCGATCCTGCTCACCGTTAGGGTATCTGATATTGAAAAGCTTTTGGAGATCATAATAAAAAAGCGGGTATTCAAACTTGTTTTCCACACCGTAAAACTTTATATTTCTCTGAAGCTCCACAAGGTCAAGGTTTCCCCAGGTGCAAATTATCTTTTTTTTATTTCTGTCGTCTATCTCGCAAAATCTGTAAAAATCATTTATAGCATCTACAAAGGGTACACCCTTTCTCTTTAGCTCTCCGATACCTATCTGTACCACCTCATGCACCTTAAAATGCATCTTCTTGTACACTGTAGGTTTTACTACTCTGTGAAATTCATCAACTATTTCCAAATCACAATTAAGTTTTAAGGCTCCTATTTCTATTATTTCAAAGGGAAGATCTTTATTGCTGTATTCTCTGCCGTTCGGACTTTGATTCCACTCCAAATCCAGTACTATATAACTGTCCATATCCGCCTTTCCAAAAAAAGCACATCCGAAGATGTGCTTAGATTTTACTCACTTTTCTCATTTTTTATAATAGCATCTTTTCTCATCGGAATACGACAATTCTTGTTATTTCCGAACTCAACTATTACAGTATCATCTGTAATATCAATCAAGACGCCATAAAAGCCTGCTGAAGTCTCTACAGTATCACCGACTTCAAGACTTGCAAAAAGTTCAGCCTGTTTAGCCTTCTCCTTCTTGTTAGGCCTATAAGCCATAAAGTAAAATATTGCAGCAATGAATACCACATACATTGCTACTGCACCAATTCCAAAACCGCCACCTGCATTTGCTGTCGCTAAAATATTCATAATTCTCCTCTTTAACCCTCAAGCATTGTTCTTATTTTATTATTTTTATATTCAGTATATCTTCCTTCGCGTATAGCCGTACGAATCTCACTCATCATTGTATTATAGAAATAAAGATTGTGCAATACACAAAGACGCATACCGAGCATTTCATTCGCTTTCAAAAGATGCCTGATATATCCTCTTGAATAGGATCTGCAAGCAGGACAATTACATCCTTCTTCTATAGGTCTCTTATCTAACTCAAACTTCTTATTAAAAAGATTCAGCTTTCCGTGATTTGTGTATACATGGCCGTGCCTACCGTTTCTGCTCGGGTATACACAGTCGAAAAAGTCCACTCCTCTTTCCACAGCTTCAAGTATATTTATAGGAGTTCCTACACCCATAAGATATGTAGGCTTGTTCTGTGGCAGATGTTCTACAGTCACATCCAAGATATGATACATCTCCTCATGACTTTCACCTACAGCCAAACCGCCTATCGCATAGCCGTCAAGATCCATCTCGCTTATCTCCTTGGCATGTGCAATCCTTATATCATCAATGATTCCGCCCTGATTGATAGCAAATAATAGCTGCTCTTTGTTAATCGTATCCTCCAAAGAGTTCAGTCTTTCCATCTCCGTCTTACATCTTTGCAGCCACCTTGTAGTACGGGCCACTGAAGCTTCTATATACTTTCTTTCGGCAAGTGCCGGAGGACATTCATCAAAAGCCATAGCTATTGTAGAGCCGAGGTTTGACTGTATCTGAATACTCTCCTCAGGTCCCATAAAAATCTTTCTGCCGTCTATATGTGAATTGAAGTTTACTCCTTCTTCCTTAATCTTTCTAAGTTTTGCAAGTGAGAACACCTGAAAACCGCCCGAATCTGTAAGTATCGGTCTGTCCCAGTGCATAAACTCATGCAAACCGCCGAATTCTTTAATAAGCTTATCACCTGTCCTTACGTGCAGGTGATAAGTATTTGAAAGCTCTACCTGACAACCTATTTCCTTAAGGTCATCGGTGGATACGGCACCCTTTATGGCCGCCACGGTACCTACATTCATAAAGAGCGGAGTCTCTACAGTACCGTGGACCGTCTCCATAGTGGCACTTTTAGCTTTTTTGTCCAAAGCCTTTATCTCATATTTCATAAAATACCTAAACTACAGCACCGTTGCTGTCTTTATTTATTTCGACCTTTTTAGTCTTTTTCTTCTTCTTGGCATTCTCAGCCTTCTTCTCTTCTATCTTCTTGTCAAACTTATTGCTGAGTATATACCAGAAGACACTTGATAAGAATACTGAAGAATATGTACCTGCTACTATTCCGACCATAATCGGCAATGCAAACTCTCTGATTGAAGAAACTCCCATAAGGAACAGTATGAATATAGTTATAAATGTAGTAAGTGAAGAATAAATACTTCTTGTAAGTGTCTCTGTAACACTTATATTGATAAGATCTTCCTTAGAAGTTGCCTTCGGCAAGATAGCCTTATTCTCTCTGATTCTGTCATATATAACTATGGTTGCATTGATTGAATATCCGAGGATTGTAAGTATACATGCGATAAATGTGGAACCTACACTCCAACGGAATATTGCATAACAAGCTATAACTACAAATACGTCATGTAAAAGTGCAAGTATTGAACCTGCAGCAAAACTGAAATCTCTGAATCTTACCCAGATATAGATAAGCATAAGGATTGTTGCAAGCACTGTTGCCACTACCGCATCCTTTTTCATCTCTGAACTTACCGCACCTGATATTGATTCTGCCGTAATCTTTTCGGCATCTACACCGAACTTGTCTGCAAGTGCCTTATTTAACTTCTCTCTTTCATCAAGTGAAAGTGATCTTGTCTTTATAATTACCTGATTTGTACCCTGTACCTTCTGAGTCTGAGTTCCGGCCTCACCTGTTACAGATTCAACTACAGGTACGATATCCTTTGAAATCTCTTCAAGGCTGTAATCCTTATCAAATGTAACATTTGTTGATGTACCGCCCTTAAAGTCAAGACCGTAGTTGAAGAATCCGCCGATCTTTGACTTGTTAATTCCTGCAAATATTACTCCTATTATAAGTACGACAGCCGCAATACTCAGAGTAATCTTTCTCATTCCGACAAAGTTTATCGGCTCTCTCTTAGGCTTCTTACCGTAGAACTTCGCATCGTCAAGACCTACATTATAGAAAGCCTTAAGTATAAACTTTGTAACAAAGAGCGCGGTAAACATTGAAAGTATAATACCGAGCGCAAGTGTCTGTGCAAATCCCTTTACCGTACCTGAACCGCGAATATAAAGCACTGCCGCAGCTATAAGTGTGGTAACGTTACCGTCAATGATTGCTGAAAGAGCCTTTTTAAATCCTGAGTTAATGGACTCATATACACTCTTTCCAAGTGCAATCTCTTCTTTTATTCTTGTAAAGATAATAACGTTGGCATCCACCGCCATACCTATAGACAGTATGATACCCGCTATACCCGGAAGCGTCAGCGTAATTTCAAATGCCGACAGCAAAAGAACTTCAAGTATGATATAAAGTGCAAGCGCAAGTACGGATGCCGCACCCGGAAGTAAGAATATTCCGATCATAAATGCCGCCAAAACCACAAATCCTACTACTGCAGCCTTCATACTTGTAGATATGGCTGTCTGTCCGAGCTTTGCTCCTACGACATTACTTCTAAGCTCTTCAAGCTCAAGTGAAAGTGAACCTATACGAATAGTGGATGCAAGATTCTTTGCTTCATCATATGAAGTCATACCTGTAATCTGTGCACTGCCGCCTGTAATGGCCGTCTGAACCGTAGGATTTGAATACACTACATTGTCATAGACAATCGCGATTCTCTGACCGATAAGCTTTGCTGTAGCCTCTGCAAAAGCCTTTGAGCCTTCATCTGTAAATGTAAGTGATACAACATACTCGCTCTTACCGTTGTTATCCACGATACCGGCTTTGGCTGTTGCCACCTGATCACCTGTAAGTACCGTATTTCCCTGCGGATCCAAAAATACCAATGAACCCGGTTTTCCAAGTTCGTTCAAGATAGCGTTGGCATCGGATACACCCGGAATATCAATATTTATTCTGTTTGTTCCCTCTCTGTAAACCTCAGCCTCTGTTGAGTAGTTTTGAACTCTCTGCTGTAATTTATAGATAGTATCAGCCATATCCTCATCGGAAGGGTTTTTCTCCACTGTTTGATAAGTGATACTTACACCGCCTGCCAAGTCAAGTCCGAGTTTAATCTTTCCCATACCGAACTTGGAAGTTTTGCCGCTCTCATCCTTCTTCTCGTCAGACTTTTTCTCATCAGCTTTACTCTCATTTGTGCTCTCTGATTCTTTGCCCGACTCAGCTTGTGAACTCTCGGTGTTTGACTTAGTTTCACCTGCAGATGAACTTTCATCGGCTTTAGTGCTTGATGCACTCTCCTTGCTCTCTCCCGCTGCAGAAGACTCTGCACTTGTTATAGTAGTTTCTTCAGCAGTATGTGACACTTTGGTTACATTGCTGTGTTTTCCGCTTTGTAAAACATTGAAAGCCAAAAAACCTAAAAATGCCAAAACTACAAATGTGATAAAGAGAGAGGTTAAGCCCTTTTGCTTATTGTCCTTCATTATCTTCTCCTATTTTACCCAGCTAACGCTGCTTTTATCATTATTGCACATTCAATTCTCTTTTTTGAAGTTCGCAACCGATATCATAAGTATCTGTAATAGATCCGTGGAAGCTGTATGAATTTGCAGCACAGCCGCCACTGCAATAAAATCTTGCATAGCAATCCTTACACTTAGGCTTTGCATAAACATTGCACAGCTTAAACTCATTGCTGATGTCTTTTCTTTTAAGACCGTCAAACACGTTTCCAAGCAAGAACTCATCCTTACCTACAAACTGATGACACGGATATAAATCTCCCCAAGGTGTTACCGCCAGATACTCCGTACCCGAGCCGCAACCTGAAAGTCTCTTTGCAACACATGGTCCTTGAGTCAAATCTATATTGAAGTGGAAGAAATTAAAACCTCTTCCTTCCTTCTTTCTCTTGATATACTCTACCGCAAGCTTATCATATTCTTCCATAATCTTCGGAATATCTTCTGCTTTGATGGCGTAAGTTTCACTCTCTTCGCCTACTACAGGCTCCATACTTGTCTGTTTAAAGCCGAGGTCCGCAAAGTGAATTACATCCTTTGAAAACTCAAGATTATTTCTTGTAAAAGTACCTCTGATATAGTAATCCTTGGTACCTCTGCTCTCGGCAAATTTTACAAACTTGGGAACTATAGTATCATAGCTTCCCTTGCCGCCTCTTGTAGGACGCATGGCATCGTTTACTTCTTTTCTGCCGTCCAGACTCAGTACCACATTTGACATCTCTTTATTGCAAAAATCCATGATTTCGTCATTCAAAAGCATACCGTTTGTAGTTATTGTGAATCTGAATTTTTATTGTTCGACTCTTCAAGACTTCTTCCGTACTTTACAAGGTCCTTTACGACCTGCCAGTTCATAAGCGGCTCACCGCCAAAAAAATCCACTTCAAGATTCCTTCTGTTGCCTGAATTTGCAACGAGGAAATCCAGTGCTCTTTTACCTACATCATAACTCATCAAAGCTCTCCTGCCGTGGTACTCGCCTTCTTCGGCAAAGCAGTACTTACACGCCAGATTGCAATCGTGAGCAATATGCAGACAAAGTGCTTTTACTACAGTCTCTCTCTCCTTGAAATCATTGATATACAGCTCATAGGTATCCTTTGTATAGAGTTCCTCGGCATCTATAAGCTCCTGTATATCGGCTACAGCCTCTTCTATCTCTTTGGCGCTGTATTTATCAATAAGAGCATCTTTTATCTTGGCTTTTGTCTGATCGTCAAGCTTTATAGGTGCTTCTATCTCACCTATAAGTTTCTCTCCGACAGCCATTGCATCATACATCAGCTCATCCACTACATGGACCGAACCTGAATTGACATCCAATACTATATTATATCCGTTATTTTTATACTGGTGTAACAAATTATTCCTCTTTCTATTACAAAGCAAATAGTACAACGCGAAAATCCCCCTTAACAGTCAATGACCGCAAAGGGGGTTTGATACAAGCGTCTTATCTGTTAGGGTTTTCACAGCCCTGGTTTCCAACTGTACAAGATGTCTTGCAAGCTGACTGACAAGAAGTCTGGCACTCACCACAACCACCACGCTTTAAGCTCTCTTTAAGAGTTTTCTCATTTAAAGTAACAACATGCTTCATAAACATTCTCCTTCTATGTCGATAACCGACAACAAGCTTTATGCGAAATTATTTTAGCATAGTTGTATATCTTTTTCAATAAATATATTTTTCTTAAAAAGGGTAATTGCAAAATTTTATGCTTCGTCACCTTTTTTGCGCTTCTTATATACTAAGATGACACCGAATCCGAGTGACAATCCCAGTAAGACTGCCGCCCAAGGAAGTAGAGAAATTGAAGATAACTTCACATTCGGAACCTTTATCTCAAAGTTTAGCGTCTCAATATCACTTAAATTTCCCGCCTTATCCTTTGCCTGTACCTTAAGGGTGTGACTTCCCTTGGTATCTACAACAAGTTCAACCTTGCCGTTATTTATCTTATACTCATTTGATGCTAAAAGCTTATCGTCAAGCCAAACGGATGATATCTCATCTCCCGGCAGTTCGGTACTTAAAATAATATTTACACTTCCCTCATAGCTTTCGCCTTCTTTAACTCCGTTTATTATACATACCGGTTTTGTAGCATCATATATAACTTCTACAGGCTTCATCGAAGACTTGTTACCTGCCGTATCGCTGACTTCAAGGTTAAATACATACTTTCCGTCTTTATTTATAGGGTTTAGAAACTTAAGTTCACCGCCTACAAACTCATAAGGTTCGTCCATACCGTTTATTGTGGCTGAAACTATAGAAATTTCATCAGTGTTCCAAACCTCGATACTTGGTGTAAAAGGCTTGTTTGTATATGCGCCTACAAGTTCTTCAGGTTTAAACTTAAATGTCGCACCGTTTTTATTCACTGAGAAATTGACTTTCTTTTCTGTAACATTTCCCGCCATATCATATATGGTTACGGTAAGTACATAGTTGTCGTCAATATATATAGGGTCAAGATTAAGAACATATCCGCTGCCCTGTTTCTTTGCCTTATATAAAAGCTCTCTTACCTTTCCGTCCGCAACGGATGTCAAAGTAATCTTTGATTTTGACAGATCGATATTTACATCACTGTATTTTACTACAGGTGAAACAGTCCTTGCATTTGCCGTCAAATCCTCTACACCGGTTATGGTGATATACGGCGCTGTGGAATCCACATTCACTTTTTGCTCAAACTTTACTTTATCATCCTGTGACTTGGCATTATTCTTTACAACAGAAATTCTGTATTCTCCGTCATCATCAAATAAGATATTTGCCTTGTGATTGCCGCCTTCCTGACTCCATGAATATCTTGCATTTGACAATACTTCTTTCCCGCCTACATTCTTATATACCAGCACTGAATAATTATCGGCATTGAAGTTGTCATCGCTTACATTTACAGATGTGGACTTTGTATTCAGGAAACCGTTATTTTGGCTGCTTTCATTGTGTATACTTACTCTAGGCTTTACACTGCTGTAGCCGCTATGTCCGCTTCCGTTACCCATAGGTGTAAATACTCTCTCACTTTGTATGCTGCTTGCATTGTTTGTACATTGTTTTCAACTGTATTTATGCTCTGAGTATTACCACTTTGTGTATTTTCACTTCGTGTATCACTGCCCTGAGTATTTGAAGAATTTTGTACACTCACATTGCCGCTTTGCACTGCATTGGTTCTTTCACTTGTTGATGACACATTGGTTCTTACATTTGATGAACCTGTAGAGTGATTGGCGCTCTGTGTAGTAATATCTGTTGTACCGATATTACTGTCACCTCTACCGCTTCCGGTACTTTCGGCATTGTTTGATACTTCACCTGCAGTATTGTTCTCAGCCCTTGTAGCCGGTCTGCTCTCTTCGGTAGAAAGTGTGATTCTCGGCACTTCATTAGGATCAGGTACTTCCTCAAGTGGCGGCTGTACCGCCAAGAAGAAAATCTGATTTTTATTACCGTTTTTTGATACAAACTGCTTCATACCGTCACTGATAACATTTATCCTGCCTCTTCTTGCAATATGTACCGTACTGCCGATACCGAATAATACATTGCTTCTGTAAATTGTGATATTTGCTTTTGCACTCTCTTCATTTGTAAGCGGTAAGAATCCGCTTCTTATCACAATATCCGTTCTTTGTGAATTTGCGCTTGTAGCAAGTGAAGGTGTTGCAACGGATGATGTTGCAAGTGTCGGAGGATTTGATACGTCATAGTCTTCAATATCAAGATGTCCGCCGTTCATTATCACCTTTTTACATTATCAAAGGAGTTCTCTATAAGTACAGGACTCCAATTGGAATAGCTCTCATCATTTGTATCTCCGAGGTCTCTCGGCGTAGGCATTGTTATAGTGCCGTCACTTTCTAAAAATGATGAAATATTTCTTATATGATAACCGTTTGTATCTCTAAAAATCAACGCTATTACTGTATTTGAAGGAGTAGCCATTGAATCAAAACTAAAAGATCTAAAAATAATTTGTATCATAAAGCAGATACAAACAATTACCGCCATCACCTTCCTACTTCTAATATTCATAAAACTATCTACCCCCTGCTATTAAATTTATTTCTTCAATAATTTCAAAATTGATATCTTTTTTGATATCTTTTAATTCCTGACCGTGATAATTTTCCAAAAGAACAGTTTCTGTGATTTCTTTATGCTTATTTTGCACACTGTAATCGTTTATTTTTCTTACCGCTTTGCCTGCAAACAGTCTGCCTGAGCCTGTCTTTCTGAGAGGCATTGTCTTATTTTGCATACCGGCATCCACAGACCATCTCTTCTTTGAACCGTAGTTTATGGTATCTTTGAACGCCTTTCTTATACCAAGCTTAAACCAGATGATAAAGCTTATTATAAAAGTTATACTCCCTGTAAAAATTCCGCTGTAATATAATATTCTATGCATCAGATGCCTCCGACATTTTGTAATTTATTCTTCAATGAAACAAAATTTGAATTTGACTCGATATCAGGTAAAATACTTGCTTTTTTGTAGACTTCCACAGAAGAATTCACATCCTTCATATCTATAAGTAACATCGTGGAAAGACTTATATAAGCTGTAGCATCATCAGGATATTTTTTTATTATATCCTTGTATTTATCCGCCGCCCTGTTATATTCTCCAAGAGTTCTATAGATATCTCCTATCCTGTTTTCAAACAGAATCGACTGTGTATTTGTAGCAAATATCAGGTATTGATCGTAGTATGTAACAGCTTCATACAGATCTTCTTTTGCTCTTTTATCCTGCAAATCAATATTTGCTCTTCTGTAATAGGCATCCGCCAATCCGAAGTACACTTCAGGCAAATACTTTTCCTTTATTTCACTTTCTATATAAGGACTTTTCAATATCTCGTTTGCCTTATCCAAAAGTTCAATAGATTTGTCAAAAGGCTTTTCACCGGACTTTTGTATAGTATAGGCATTTGCTCTGTATATCTTTGATAATGTGGTATATATTTCTACCTTTTCCTCCTCCTTTACCCCCGTATTCAAATACTCATCAATATTGTTCATATCCCTGACTATCGTTTCACTGTCACTGCCTATCTCCGATAAAGCTCTTGAAAGTGAGGAATAATACTTAGCCTGTGGGTATTTTTTTGTGTCCACCTTATCAAATATCTTGCAGCGGTACCGTAATCCACATCAAAGTCGGCATCTTTACTGTTCCCAAGAAAATATATCTGTCCCATTTTCATCATTATATCATCATTTTTTTCAAGTTCTCCTTTCCCTGATGCAATCATTGAGGAAAGCACCCTAAGTCCGTTTCCGGTTTGTCCGCTTTCACAGTAATAATCAAGCATCCTTATATATGCCTCTGTTTTTTGTGGTGCTATATTTACGGCATCGTTTAAAAGTTTTAAAACTCTGCCGTCAATATCATTTTTGTTTTTATCCGACGCTATAGTCAATGTGGCTTCAGATAAATAATTGTTGTAGACCTTGGATATTTCTCTTTTTTCCATTCCGTTTGCCGCCATTGCGACAAAAAAACTTGAAGCTGAAATCGTAATTGTAGCTGCAAAAAGGAATATCTTCTTTTTTTGCCTCCTTATATATGAGTCGTCAAGATCTTTGTAATGCTTAAGTGCATATGCCATCTCTTTACAGTTTTCAAATCTTCTTTCAGGGTCCTTTCTTGTGGCTCTGAGTATTATCTTTTCAAGTCCGTCTGAAAGTCTCTCATCCCATTTTCTGATAGGATAAAGCTCATAAGGCGGCTCTGACGGATTTACTCCGGTCAAAAGATGATACATAGTCGCCCCGAGATTATATATATCGGTCCTTGCATCCGTCTGCCTCAGATTTTCACCTGCAAACTGCTCAGGTGCCGCATATCCGATAGTTCCAAGACAGGTTGTATCCGAAATACTGTCATAGTTATATCTTCTTGCCGTTCCGAAATCTATCAAGGTTATCTTGCCGTCAGGCTTTAAAATTATATTTGAAGGCTTCAAATCTCTGTATATTATCGGAGGATTTTGCGAATGCAGATAATCAAGCACATCACATAATTGGATTGCATACTCTACCACACTCGCTTCATCAATAGTTCCTTTTTCTGATAAAATATCGGATAATGCTCTGCCTTCCACATAGTCCATTACAATTATTATTGTATCTTCATTTTCAATTATATCCGCAATACTTGGCAAATACGGGTGCTTAAGCTCTTTTAGGAGATTCGTTTCGGTTATAAGACTCTGTCTCATCACCTCACAATTTATTCTTTTCCTTTCTCATCTCCTTTATAGCCCACTGTTTATTGGCTTTTTCGTTCATAGCCAGATAAACAATACTCATACCGCCCTGTCCGATTTTATTTAAAATCTTATATTTACCGTCTAAAAGGCTGCCTATCTCCAACATATTTCACCTACTTTACCTTTATCAAAGCTACAGAAATATTATCCTGTTCTCTCCTCTTAAGATTTAAGTCTATCAACGCTCTCAGTCTTTCATTAAGCTTTGAATTATCACATCCTTTAATTGCCTTCAGAATTTCCTTTTCGCTTATCTCATGTCTGAAACCGTCACTGCAAAGTAATAATATATCTCCACTTTTTACCTCTCCGCAAAAGATATCCGGATTTACATCCTTAGTTGCACCTATACATTGCAAGAGTACATTTCTTCTGGGATCGCTTTTTGCATCCTTTATACTAAGCTTCCCCTCCGCTATCTCTCTCGCAATAACAGTGTGGTCTTTTGTCAGCTGTGCCATACCTGCTTTTGATATCTTATAAAGTCTTGTATCACCTACATGGCAGACAAAAAACTTACTATCCGCCAAAAGTATCGCGGTTATGGTGGTTCCGAGATATATACCGTGCTCTTTGCCATAGTAGAGCAGCCCTTCATTTTCAGAACTTAAGATGTTTATAAAATCCGTTCTCATTTGATTTTCATTCCAAACATCACCATATCTGCTGTACTGATGTAAAAACCAGTCTGAAACCGCTTCAACTATACTCTTACTTGCAAATTCACCACAGGACAGTCCACCCATTCCGTCACAAATGACCCCAAGACAAACTTCTCTGCCTTTAAACTTCGCTCTTTTTAGGATAACACTGTCTTGATTACAATTTTTCTTTAAACCTACCTCAGTCTGTGCCGCCAAAAAATAATTCATATCTTATCCTATGTGAAATTCAAACTCTTCATTTGCCAAACTTATAACATCATTATCCCAAAGTTCCACTTCCAAACTCGGTGATACCTTCTCACCGTTCACTCTGGTAAAGTTAAGTGACCTTAAATCTCTGATAAAATACGCTCCGTCCTTTTGAATTATTTCCGCATGATTTCTTCCGACCGAAGAGTTGTCATCTATACAAAAGTCCACATAATTTTTTTCTCTACCGATTCTGAAGTCGGATTTATCTATCACTATCTTTTCACCCGTTCTTCTCCATATCAAAAATGAGTTTATAATATTAGGTGAAAATCCGAGCAATGTGGTCTCACCTATATTTGAAGGGTTTTGTAATACTGTAGTCTCACCGTATGTAGCTTTAGGAACCTGTTTTACATTCTCAACCGGCTTATATTCCTTCTCCTTCTTTTTGCCAAACAGTGAGAATTTCTTTTTCTCTTTCTTATTTTGGCTTCCTACATTCAAAGGTTCTTCTCTGCCCGGAATCAAAAGATTGTTGTTATTGTTTCTATCAAATCCTGACTCTGTTGAAGCCCCTACTTCCTTTTGCTTACCGAGTCCAAACAATCCCTTTTTCTTTTCAACCTTTTGCGGCTGATTATCAAAACTTGCAACTTGAACTACTGCATTCGGAATTGATATATTTTTATATGAGTTATCGTTATTTTCAAAATTGGTGTTTGACTGATATTGCCTTGACAAAACAGGTTTTGAAATATTTTCTTCTATATTATATACCTTCCTGTCGGCAAGCCCTTTTTTCTCTGTAAACTCATTACTTCTTTCGTCTTTTCTTATATTCGGCTTTTCAATATATCTTTTTTGCTTTAGGGCATCAAGCATATTTAAAAAATTGTCATATGAGAAATTCTCTTCCTGTGAAAGCTGCTTGGTTATATCGGATGCAAAATATGCAGCCTTTTCATTATTTACCATCATATCAAGTAAGAGGTTTTTAAAAAATGCATTCACGCTGACATTATTTCTTCTATTATATATAGGCAATAAAATCAGCCTTATATTATTGCCTTCTACAAATATATAATCGTTTTCAAGTATTACCTGATCTTCCAAAAGCATATACTCTTCTATACAGCTCATATCTTTACAAATATTTTCAAATACCGCTAACATATCCTCTTTTGTAAGTTCCTCGGTTATATATTCATTTAGACTCTTTGCTTTTCCGACTTGATACTTAAGCTGTGTTTTTGTATCATTTGTTATCATATCTACAGGAAATAAAGCCTCAATATCATTGTTTTTCATCATTCCGATACTTACATTGTCAAGCTTTTCATTTTCATCAATTTCATATATAAGCTCAATACCTTTGTCGGTTGTATTTTTCTTAAACATATATGCCTCCTATCTCAAATTATCCAAAAAGAAACCTGCCTCAACACATCTGTCAAATCATCACTTGAATTATATCTTTTTACAAATTCTCTTACGGAAAGGTCTGCCGGTATCGACACGGCATTTACATCTTTTACCTTATTGCAGATAATGGTTATTTTATTGGTTATATCTATATTTCCGCCGTTTTCAAGCAGCTGTAACGCTCTGTTCAAATCTGACATCTTCTTCATACCTATGGCGCTCTCTTCAAATACTAGGATTATCTTATGTGCAAGCTTAGAGTACAGCTTCAATCTGCTTCCCATACATAGGTCACTGTCTATAATTATATGTCTGTATTTGCCCATTCCCTGTAATTCTCTTATCAAAAGTTCGATATTTTCATCATTCATCTCAAGCATATCAAGAGCAATTCTCGCCTCATTAAAGAAATCAAGTCCTTCTCTGCTCTTCACCACGCTGCTTTCTATCTTCAGCGGAACATTTTGCTTTTTACTCTTAATTGCATATATTATTTCATCAAATCCTATACCTCCATCTCCGTCCATAAAGAGCCTTGATGTATTCAGAAGCTCAAAGTTTAAGTACAAAGTAGGTATACCCTGCATTGCAAGTCTCTTTCCGTATGCAATAGCCAGTGATGTGGCACCTGCACCGCCGTTTACAGGCATAAAAACTTCTACAAGAGTATTGTTTCCGTCATTGAACTTATATGCAATATCTCCGTTTGATGAATCCGCCAGAATGTTTAAAATCTCCTTATATATCTTCTCAGGCTTTTTGAACTTATTTACAGCCTTTATATTGTTCTTTCGCTCTATCAAATCCCTGTCACACAGATACGCCACGCCCATCTTTTCCGTATAGAACGATAAATCGTCTTCAATATCCTCAGATACAAGCAATACATCAATAGGTTTGTTGCCTCTGTTGCTCTCAAATGAATCTAATGAAGAAAATGTCATTATTTCTATTTTGTCATGATAATTTTTAATATAAAAGTCTGACAATCTCTTCCTGTAATCCTCATCACTATCTACCAAAGCCAGTCTGATTTTCATTAAAAACCTCCTATTTTACAAGTTGTATAAATTTTATGCCGGGCTTTCTGACTACAGCAACACCGCTGTTGTTAAAGCTGCCCGCTTCATTAAACTCAAAATCAATAACTACAGTATTATTTTTGTTTATATAACCCCACTTTTTTCCGTCATATACCGCCGCAAATCCGTTTGAAAACGGCTTTACATCACTGTAGTCGGTCATCAATTCCACTTCACCTTTTTTGTTTGCAAATCCCCACTTGCCGTCTTTTTTTACCGCTGTAGGTTCATCCGATACAAAGGCCTTCGCTTCATCAAAGCCTTCACTGTCCTTTGCCTTTCCGTCAAGTCCGAAAATATGGTACTTTCCGTCAAGCTTTGCAATGTATACATTTTGTGCCGTGGCAAATCCGCATTCATCCAACACAACATCATCATATATATAATCTGTAACCTGTGAAAAATCCGACTTTATAATTGCCCATTTGCCGTTATTTTTTACCGCCGCTCTCTTACCTGCAAAACCGCTTGCAAAATCATAGGTATTTTTGCTTGCTTTTTTTGCATTTGCGTCAATATAAGAGTACTTACCTTCACTACAATAAGGTGCCAAATTATTGCCGAATACTCCAAGACTTTCTACATTAAAGTCAAGTGCAAGCTTTTTATATCCGTTCTTATCAATATAGTACCAGTCATTATCCTTACACACCGGAGCGTACTCAGGCTCTTTGCCGTAAGGATAAATTTTGTCATATATAGCCGCTATCTTATCGCTGCCGTCAGACTTTAAAAGTCCCTGTTTATTGTCATCCACAAACACATAAAAACCGTTGCCGTACATCTTTATATCATCACTTCCGAAATACACTTCGGAACAGCTTCCCCTAAGCTTTCCTTGAAGTGCCAAAAAATCTTCATCTTCCGCATTCTTTTCAAGATAAGCATTGACAAGCTTAAGTGCATTTACAGTCTGCTTCCTGTCTATATAGTAGTCAGTCATTTTTTTTGCTACATTCTTAGGATAATTATAGCTTTCCAGTATGGCATTTCCCTGTTTTTCAAAGTCGTTATACTTTTTGAGCTTCAGATAATCGTCCAACATTGCTTCCTGTACAGGCAACTTATTCTTTGTATACTCAAGTGCCTTCTTATACTGGTCAATGGCGTCTATGTATATTTCCTTTGACTCAAGAGTCTTTGCATTTTTCATATGCTCGGTATAGCTTTTATATTTCTCGGCATTTCCGCCTATTATATTTCCCCAACCTAACACCAACAGTAAGATTATTATAGGTGCCAATATTCTCTTCATATTCATATATCGCTCCTAAAATCCCAATATCATACAAGCCGTCACTCCGAAAGCCACAAACGGTCCGAAAGGTATCTCATCTTTTACACAAGCCTTCTTTGAAATTACTTTTATCAATCCGTATATTGCAATGGATATAAGTGCCACTAACAGTACTCCCATCAGTGCATATGTTCTAAGATACAGACCTAAGGCTCCTACAAGCTTTATATCTCCCATTCCTACACCGTTTTTGCTTATCGCCTTGCTTGCCGCAAACAGCACAACTCCTATCAGCATTGCAACAAGAGAGTCTATAAATATTGCCAAGGCTTCCACACTGTTTGTAAAAGCATTTATTATCATCATCACACAGGCGACGGCTATAATGCATACAACCGCTTCATTCGGTATTATCTTTTCTCTGTAGTCAATTCCTGCAGTTATAAATGTTATAGATATTATCGCTAATGCTTTAAAAGTTTTAAGAATATCAAATGCATATATCTTATATAAAACTCCTATCGCTATACCTACCGAAAGATAAATTACAAATAACATTATATTTGTTTCAAATTGTTCGTATTATATCTTTTTTTGTATATAAATATTGTAATAATATACGCAGTCAGCATAAATGCTATGCAAAAAACTAAGTTCACCATCGCCCATCTCCTATTCTGTCGTATATAGTTTCAGCACTATTCCGTTTCTGCTTGCGTATTCAGTTGCGGCTACTATCGCCTTTTGCTGATCTACACTAAGTTCTTTATTCTTTAACACCAGATAATAATATTTTTTATTGTATTTATCCGGTGTAATATTTCCCTGTTTACTGAAGCCCTCAAGCCTTTTCATATCTTTTTTTATTGCCCTTAAGAACTTGCTTCCGTCCTGATACTCAATCATATCAGTATCCATACTGTGAGTTCTCGCAATATATTTTTCACTTTCACTGAAAATACTTATTTCTTTGAATTCACTTGAATCCAAATTTCTTTTAACCACCGTATTGTCATAGTTGCTTATCTCTTCACCACGCTCTTTTGTACTCTTATCCCATACCGACGCAGGGATATTCAATTTATTGCTCGCAGGTACTACCGGAGTAATATTATCAAAATTGTCCTCTTCGCCCGGTTTTTCTTCCGCACCGTCTTCCAATGCCGCACCTGCCACATTTCCTCCCGCTTCATTAGGTTCGTTAAAGCTTCCGTCGCCTATCCACGCCCTTGTTGAAGCCGTATTCTTCAGTCTTAAATCAAATTTATCCACAAACGGCAGGGGGATCCTCATTTTATATGAGGCGCTTATCTCGATACTTTGCATATCGAGAAAAAAGCTTGACCCCCAGTAATTTATTCCGTTTTTTCCTCCCTGTACCCCTAGGTTTTCAAAGTATCCCTTGGGAAAACCTGCGAGGTATTTGTTTGTAACGGCTCTGCTTATCGGCATCGCTACCGCAAGCTTCACCGCATCATATGCTCCGTCTTTTATAACCGCCAATATTCCGTTGAATATCGCTTTTTCATCTGAGAAGTAGTCTGTAACCGATGTGTACATCGCCTGTCCGGAATCATATATTTCCTGTGCACTATTTCCTACGTTTTCCATTTGAGCCATTATGTCTTCCGGATATGCCTGTGAGCTTTCGTCCAATATGTTGTTGGATACATCTGTAGCATTTTCAAGGCCGTTTGCACTGGCATTGAAAAATACCTGTATTGTATTCAACATCTTTTTTGTCTTATCGCTAAACTCTCCCGCATCGTCTGAAGCAGTCTGTCCTATATTATGTACTCCAAGCTTCTTCGCTATATATGAGTATTCGGATATTTGTTTTGCCGACTGGTCTATAGCGTTTTGTATGCTTGTATATGCTCTATACACATTCAACATACTAAGCAGTGCCATATACGCCGCAATAAAAATCATCAATATAAGACTGGCTTCAACTGTAATAAAACCTTCCTGCTTATCCTTAGCCATAACTTTGCTCTCCTTCTTTAATGCACTACTTTCCAAGCTTCCAATATTCTTGTAAGCTTATAAAACTTTCCATAGATGCTTCTGCCGACTTTTTTAGCTTCTCATAGTTTTCTTCCATAGTCTTTGCTTCCGCTTCATCCGACATATCTACAGGTCTTACACCCCATATTGCCATTCCCATTCCATATCCATTCATATCATCAACTTTATCAGCTCCGGCTCCTTTAGGACTGAAATAATAATATGCTATATATTTGGTTCTGACCAACTCAGGATGTTCTGTGTCTTCTGCTTCTTTTCTGGTAATATCTATATGCCCCTCTTCTTTTATAAAGTCTTGTCCTCCATAACTGACCCTTTCAGTGTTATCAGGTATTATCTCATACTGCTGTGCTGAATACATAAAATACATTCTTTCGTCTTCTAAAAAAGAGTCCCATATATTCGTTAGTCCTTTACATATACCAGGTATTTTCTCCAAGTCCTCACTATATTCTATATTCCATACATTCTGTGCGTCAGTTTCATTAATACATATTTGATCATAAAAACATGATGCAAGTTCTCCTTTATTTTCTTCGCAACCAAGTATAAGACCATTGGTTTTAAAAAAACCTGCTTTAGGGAAAGAAGTGTCTGCTTCCAAATCTATTGCCCCTATTGTTCCTATCGTTTCACCAAATTTGAACTCTTTCTTTTTTGAATCCGGCTTTTTAGTATCTTTTCCTTTACTCTCTGATAAGGTATCTTCTTTATTTGTAGTACTTTCACTATTTATACTGTTTTCAGTACCGGCATTAGCTTTACTACATCCACTACCTACTACTGTTATCAATCCTAATAAACCCATTATCATCAGTGTTTTTATATTTTTCATATATTTCTCCTTAATATCCAAGTATCTGACATCACTGAGCCATCCTTCATGGAAAACCTTCTCCGATATAGTAGAGTGAATCTCTTAGGTGTATAGGATACTTAACCACTTAATTATTTTTGACTTTTCAATTTCCAATAGTCATCCAAGCTGATAAGCGTTTCCATAGAAGCTGTCGTTGATTTTTTCAGCTTTTCATAATTTTCTTCCATAGTCTTAGCCTCAGCTTCATCCGACATATCTACCGATCTTACACCCCATATCGCCATTCCCATACCGTAGCCTTGGTTGTCATCGGCAGGATTTGAACCGGCACCTTCAGGGCTGAAGTAATAATATGCTATATATTTACTCCTAACAAGTTCAGGATATCTGGTATTGGAAGGTTCCTTCCTTGTTACATCTATATGACCTTCCTCTTTTATAAAGTCTACACCGTTATAAGTAACTTTTTCACTATTATCTACAATTACTTCATACTGCTGTGCAGAATGCATTTTATACATTCTTCCATCGGCTACAAAATCATCCCATAAAGTCTTTAATCCCTTCATTGAACTTGGTATTTTTTCCAGATCCTCACTATATTCTACATGCCAAGTTTCTTCGGCAGCTCGTTTAGTGGTACATTCACGTTGGTAGAAACAGGATGCAAGCTCACCTTTATTCTCATCAAATCCTAATATAATCCCACCTGCCGGAAAGAAACCTGCTTTTGGGAACTCACGGTCTGCCATAAGATCCATTCCACCTATAGTTCCAAGTGTTATAGGATATTCAAACTTATTTTTCTGTGCGGTTTTTTTTGTAGTTTCTTCTACCTTACTTTCTTTTGCAGTAGTTTCACCGGTTACACTACTGCCTGTACTTGTTGTGTCAGACTTACCACATCCGGTTCCGATAATACTTACTGTAGCCAAAACACCTATAAGTAACATTTTTTTTACATTTTTCATTTTCTTAATTTCGCCTAAAAGGCTTCCTCCATATTTAGTATCCTAATACACCCTTATAATCTATAGGATAACCGAATTGATCATCACCCAATATAAATTTCTTGTTATTATTGTTAAATGTCTCCAAGTTCATAAATACAGGATGTATCTGTGCTTCGGCTTTTACCTGTAGCAGCACTGTTGCTTTTTGCATAGAGAATCCTTCTCCTGCATAGTAGAGTGAACCTTCCTTACTTGCATTGGTCTGTATAAGATTTCCCATCCTGCATATTACGCTCTGTTCATCTACTAGATACTGTATAGCCAGGAAAACCATAAGATAATCTTTGTAGCTCATCTCAAAGGTACTTGCCTTAGTCTTATCAAAGCCGTTAAGCTCAAGCTTATTATTTCCATCTCCTATAGCAATGGCATCACCGCCTGCACCTTCAAATTCCTTGTTAAACTCATTTATCTTATTATTTATAGCCTCCTGTGCACTGCTGTTTGCAGCATCAAGAGCGCTACCCACACTGTTTTTAAGCTTTTCTTTAAGATTAGTATTATCAATAACAGAATGTATTGCATCTTCTAATTCTCTTCTTTTTCCGTCAAAGAACAACTTAATACTATCATTTATACTTTCTGTTAATTGATTGACATTCTCACTTGTAATACCTGATGTCTGCATAACAGCATTCACAAGCTTATCTATTGTTTCGCTGTTGTTAATAGTCTTAAATGCCTCCAGCTTAGCCTTAGCTACTAGCCCACCATTTGCCACTTCAGCTTCTATATCAGCCTGCATCTTATCTAGGCTTTCCTTAAGTGCAGTTTTCAGTCTATCTTCCAGTCCGTCTCTGGCATCTCCTACCTGCGCTGTGCACCAAAGAACTTTTTCCTGTATAGGCGTCTGTATTGACGTTATAATAGTATCTGTAGACGTATCTACCATATTGTCTACATAGTCTTCCAGCGCCTCATCAAACTCCTCTTTAGCATCATCTGTATACTCATTCATCTTCTTATACAGAGTATTTGCCGCAGTCTTTGCCGCCGCCTGCACTATTCCTCTAAAGTATCTTGCTCTCCACACCTGTCGATTCTTATATAATGCTACAGTCTTTCCCGACACCAAATCATTTACATCCAATACACTCTCCGTCAGTGCCGATGCAAGTAACAATACATTTTGCACTATCGGAACTCCGAATCCTGTCCAACCGGCTATTGATGTAGCCATTACCAATGTCTCATTTCTCAATTCACTGTCACTGGTATAGGCGTATATTGCGTTCAGCAAAAATCTTACTCCGAATATTCTTGTCTTTACACCTTCTACATCAGCTTTTAAGTCGGGATTTCCAAGGAGTATATACTCCTGCTCCGCTCTGTAGGCTTCATTGTTTTTCTCACTGAAAGGCACACCTAATAATGTCTTTTCATTTGTACCTCCACCTTCTTCTCTGTTGGTGGTGTAGCAGCTGAACATTGTAGTGGTATACGCCATCAAATAAAGCTTATCTCTTCCGCCTACTAAAATATCGCCTATTTTGTCAAAACCCGATATAGCTTCATTTGATGTTTTCAAAGCGTTGTCCGCCAGCTTATCCGCACCGCCGTTTTGTAATGATTCCACAGAGTTTGCATCCATTATCTGAGCGGCCTGTGCACTTGTATTCATTACATCGGCTATTTGTGCACCGCTTATCTGTACAGGTTCAGGGGTATTGTCAATACCTGTGCCTTTAATCATATTGTCTCTCTGGCTTTTCTTCTCCGAATCACCGTCAGGCTTTGTCGCCATACTGTTTTTCTCAAGGAAGGCAAACAGCGGGTCTACATAGTACTTTGAGTCACCCTCATAGCATTCCACCCCAAGAAAGTTTCTAAGCTTCGGATCCTTGTAGTCAAATTCCGAATCTACCAGTTTGTAGCCTTTAGCGTTTTCTTTGGTTTCAACAACCCTTTTTATCTTTTCAGGTATATTATTTTCAAAGTTGAGGAATAATAAATTGCTGTCCTCAGTAGGTGTATATGCTCCTAATGTATGCAATGCTTCCTGTTTTGAAATCACTTCTTCATTCCACTTAAGGCTGTCCTGATTTGTCAAGTTTGATACATAAGATATTATTCCATCCACCCATTGATCATCGCTTCCGGCATCTGTAGCAGGTGTAATACCTGCATACTTAAATTCTTTAAGATTTGCAGTAACCTTTGATGAATAGTCTATAGATCTTTGAAATATTTTTATCATTTCATCAACATATCCTTCTATAACAGCCTTAGTCTTTGTAGCGTAGTCCTGATGCATATCATTTTTCACACCCGACTCTGCCATATTGCCGATATCCACATTCCAGTTATCGGCTATATTTTGTAATTGCTCTGAGGCCGATTTAAGCTTTACAAGCTCACTCTTTATATCTACCGCCTTTTTATTCAGCTCATCAAACCATAAATAATAGTCTCTCGCCGTCCTCATTTGTGGAGTTGCAAGCAATTTAATATCCTGTTTAATATTACTCAAATAACGATCTCTTAACAGGTTTAAATCATAACTTGGTCCATATGGCTTTTTAACCAACAAATCTTCGGAATAATTGTCAAGCGGTTCTGAGCCCAAAAAATCTTTGTTGTACCAATTTTCTAATTTCCCCCATCTAGCTTCCTCTTTAGCTATCTCTTCATCTATTTTATCCCTTCCGGTTTCATTATCTTCCGACAATTTGTCTTTATCATCATTAAGATCTTTGATTATTTTTTCATGATCCAGCTTCGAAGTTTCATAACTTGCATTTACTTTATGAAACTCTGCAACATCCTCCTTATATCGGTTGTAATATATTATATATCTTGTGAACCTGCTACTCTCCAAAAAAGCTTTAGTCTCAGAATTGCTTATCGGAATATCTTTCGATTTATAATATTCCATACCGGCAAAGTCTGATCTTGTTTTGATTATTATATTTTCAAAGTTATTTACATAGTATTCCAGGTCCGCACCTGAAGGGTCATGGTTGTTGTAGGTCCACACCTCTTCACTGCCAAGTTCCGGCAGCTTTTCCACCTGTACATAAGCCACTGCATCTTGGGTGGAATATTTAAAGTTTTCATCACCCCAGTAATATATGTCATGCTTTATTTCCTGAGGAGTTTTAAAATATCCGTTAGGATCTTTAAGATAATCCTCATAATCCCTGGATTTTTTATATATCCTTAAACAAAGGTCTTGTATCTCCTTTAGCTTTTTTTCATAATCTTTTTTATCTTCCAATGCCTTTTGTTGAGCCGGCAATGATTTTAGAATATTCATTTTCTCCAAGAATCCATATCCTATAACCGCCGGTGCTCTGTACTTCATATAGTCAAGTACCTGTGCCCTTAAAATATTTGCATTGGAAAGATTTGCCCCTGCCGCCTGGCTTACTTCAAAACCTCCGTCGGCGAGTTTCATTTTCATAATATCTGAAATCTCGTCGCTTCCGCTTCCTGATAAAGCTATATCAACAAGTTCTTTTACCAGGCCTTGGTCATGCAGGCCGCTGCTTTTTAATGTCGCCTCAAAATATACTTCCAGATTATCATGTAATTCCGTCATATTCTTTGAAATGGCAAAGAGTCCGTATGTATCCTGAAGTACCGAGTTGTAATATGTCAGCCCTGCATTAAGTGCCATATCTCCTGCACCTGAAACTATATTTCTTGCAAGTATTATTCTTCCCCCCGTCTATTAAAACGGTTGTAAATATCATTACTATCGTCAAAATAAGGGACATAAATACAGTCAACGATCCATGTTTATTATAAAATATTTTCATATGCTCACCTGCCTGTCCCTCCCAGTTTATCTCTTAATGTCTTTAGCTTGTTTACATAGACATCGACCCTTTCTTTCAGATTGAATCTCTCTAAGAGGAAGTCTATCAAATCCGCTCCAAGGTCGATGTCTCTTACAAATTCTGTTGCATTTGAGGAAAATGCGTAGCCGGATTCTTTGAGTGTGAATTCTTCCGGTGCGCCTACCAAGCTCAGTGCTTTGGCAAGTCCCTTAGGCAATTTAATTCCGTACTTTGTATTGGCCTTGACCGTAGGTGTTATTATACCTGTGATTTCTATATCCGAATCCGCTGTAAGACCACTGACCATAGTATATTTTTGCAAAAGTTCATTCAGTTTGTTTTCAAAACCGTTTCCCACCTCATCCTTACTTCTGAAAAACCTGCATACAGTTTTCTCTCTTTATAATAGCTGTCAACTCCTGACGCATTCGGAAAGCTCATAACATCTATATCAATTCCGCTGCTTGCAGGCGCCAGATACTCTTCATATCCCGGATATGCAGCTTCTCTGGCCGCCTGTGAAGCAATCTTTGTTGTACCGAACTGTACAAGGCTTTGTTCCAGCTTCAAAAGCCCAAGTACCAACATCGCTATTATTGTGAAGATAAACAGTGGATATATAAGTGCAGCTTCTATCATCAATGTCCCACGATTGTTCTCACTACGCATATCCCCTCCTTAGTTACTTACGATTACTGTCCTCCACCACGTGTTTCAACAAATGATGTTAACTGTGCAAATATACTCTCAACGGCTCCTTTAAGCTTCTGATTAAATAAAGCCGCCAGTGCTATTATGATTACTATAAGTACCATAACCGCTACCATATCCGATGCGCCGCGCTCTTCTTCCTTAAATGCCTTAAGAGCACCCTGAAGTTTCACCGCCTGTGCCATAACGAACAGATCAATAAGTTCAAACATTTTTTCCATTTTGTTTCTCCTCTCTTTGAACAAAATAATATTTATGTAAAAGCTTTAGTCGACATAAGCTCCAACATCAAAATTTCAGACTACCGAACATAGGTACTATTATCAAAATCAATACTCCCGCGAATATAAGTCCTATCGGCAAAAGAAGTTTATTGCTTGCCTTCTCACCTTTTCTTTTTACTTCGTGTTTTTTCTCTTCCCACGCCTCCGTACTCATATCTTTTAGGAACTGTACCACCTCGTTGCTACCTTTTTGGAGATTTTGTATCATCATTGTTGAAAATTTTCTGAGAGACTTTATAGAACATCTCTCTCCGAATGTTTTGTACGCTTCCACTTCCTGCATACCGTTGCTAAGATCCATAGCTGTATTTCTCATTTCCTGATACAGCATGCCCTCATTCGCATTTGCAACCTTTATCCACGCTTCTCTTATAGGCATACCTGCGTTTACAAGTAAGGTAAGCTTTGAAAGCATTCCCGGATAATCTCTTAAAAGTTCATCTCTTCTGGCATTTATCTTGTCGTTAAGCAACTCATCCAGATACCATATCATCAAAGCACTTATCGCTATCCCGACAGTTACCAGCTTGTAATTACCGCTTATTCCGGTCAGCATAAACATCAACAGCGTCAAAACTATCGCAAATGTTAACTGTCCTCCTCTTAGTAAATAAAAGTAATATGGACCGTATTGCTTACCGTATATTTCTGAAATAAGTTTTATCTTTCCTCTCGCATTCTTGCTGTTCATATCAAAATGTATCAGCTCCATAAATCCGAAACCTATGTAATATATATCACTCAGCGGGTACTCTCCGCTTGGTATACCTGCCAACACATCATTAAACTTTCCGCTGAACTTAAAGTGTAAATATAATACAAACAGTGCAAATGCTGTGGCTAATATCATAAGTATCATATTTTTACATCCTTATATTGACTATTCTTCTTCCCATCATATAAGCTGCTCCAAACAGTAGTATTGCAAATATCTTTACAGTCACGGTAAGCGGCGTGTTGACTACCGCAGACATTGTGCCTATTCCGCTAAGTGCACTCATTATTATGAGCGGCATTACCATCATAATATTCAGCTCATTTTCTTTTTCTGTGAGAATTGTCTTTATTTCCATCTCAATTTCTATCTTGTCATTGATTATCTTTCTGCTGTCCCATACAACCTGCCTGATATCTCCACCCTGTCTAAGTCCCGACTCAAATGTTGCGGTGAAACTTTCCACATCATCAAGCCCGCATCTTTCCGCAAATCTCTAAGCAGGTCCTCAATAATTATATTATTGGTCATACCGGCTATTATAATTCTGGTCTCATTTACTATATCCGACTTCTCACCGTACAGACTTAAAAGATCCTGATAGCTTTCCGCAAAGGCTTCCATTGTATTCTTTCCTGATGAATACGATGTGGTAAGTGCCTCAAGCAAATCTCTAAACTCTATAAGCAGGTCCTTTTGTCTCTTTTCTTTGCGATATTTTCTATAAAATTTTATTGCAGGTATACCGCAAATACTTCCCAGTATTACCGCCATAACCGTTATTCTGAAAAATATCATCACTACCACAAACCCGAGTGCAAATCCTATCAAAAAACCTACAAGATAATCTATCATTCTCATATGGTATATATGATAATCATCCGCATTTCCCATAAGTCCATGCTTTTCTACATATGTGTCTTCCTTCTTCTTTAATATTCTTTCAAACATCAGATGACTCCTTTATATCCCATAAGCTTCAGTTTAAACGTATTCTTTAGCGGATTTTTCGTTCTCTTCAGTTCTCCCACCACTCTTTCCATGGTGCTTTCTTCATTCTCTTCAAAGACATACAGCGGATTTAACTCTATCTCACCGTCTTTAATCCTACAACCTCCGTTATTTCCATAGTCTTTCTACTGTGATCTCTCAGCCTTGAAAGGTGTATTATTATATCCACGGCTGATGCTATCTGCTGCCTTATCGCCTCAAGAGGAAGTCCTTCCGCACCCATAAGCACCATTGTTTCAAGTCTGCTTAGCATATCTACAGTCGAATTGGCGTGACCTGTTGAAAGTGAACCGTCATGACCTGTATTCATAGCCTGAAGCATATCAAGTGCTTCCGCACCTCTTACCTCTCCGACTATTATTCTTTCGGGTCTCATACGAAGCGAAGTCTTTATCAGATCTCTGATGGTAATACTTCCTTTTCCTGAAGAATTTGAATTCCTGGTCTCCAGCTTTACCAGATTATCAATACCTACTATCTGAAGTTCCGCCGAATCCTCAATAGTAATTACTCTTTCGGTGTTTGGGATATAATTAGAAAGTGCATTTAAGAATGTTGTCTTTCCGCTTCCTGTTCCTCCGCTTATAAAGATATTGTATTTTGCTTTAACCAATGTTTCTAAGACCTTGGCAATCTGTGGGGTAATTGATTTATATTTTATGAGTTGCTCCACTGTCATCGGTATTTTAGAGAATTTACGAATGGTTAGAGTAGGTCCTTTTAATGCTACCGGCGGTAATACAACGCTTACTCTCGAGCCGTCAGGTAATCTTGTATCCACAATAGGATTTGACTGATTTACCTCTCTTCCCGCTCTACCTACTATTCGCTGTATAATATCCTCCAGCTTTCTTTGACTGTCGAAGCTCTGATTCAGTCTTTGTATCTTTCCGCTTTTCTCAATGAAAATCTCGTCGGTACCGTTTATCATAACTTCTGTGATATCATCATCCTTTATGATCATATCAAGCAGTCCCAGACCTCTTATTGATGAATAAAGTTCGTCGGTCAAATTAACTCTTTCCTGAATTGGAACATAGACCTCACCCAATTGCTCACTGACCAACTTTTCAAGCTTTACAAAAAGCTCATCATCCTTTAATCTGCTTAAATCAAAATATTTAGATATATATTCTCTTGACTTGTATAAAAAAGTTTTGCGTTCCAAATCGTCCATGCTGTTTCCCCCTTAAACATAATTTATAATTATATCTAATATATCTTCTGTAATACCTACAATTTGTACCAAACCTTATGGCACGATTATATCCACCTAACTTTCAGGTGTCAATACGCCTCTGTTAAGTTTGTGCATGTTTTTTTTGATAACGTTTTTTCATTGTAAGAGTTGCACAATCTAGGTTTCTATTTTTGTGAGAGATAACCAAAAAGCGGGCCTTCTCCGTAAGGAAAGCGTAAGAATTTTTGACACAGAGCACAGGTTATAGAACAGACGCACATTACAATGTCGAACAAATATTCACAATAAAAAAGCTTGCCTTACAGCAAGCTTCAATAAAATCAAAAAATATATTAAATATTTTTAAGTATATTGTAAGTTTTGACAAAAAGATTGTAAAACTATACTTTCTTTATTTCAAACCTGAAACTTTCATATTCCTCTCTAATCCTCGGAATAAGGAAGCCTCCGTTCATCCAGACTCTTCCTGTTCTCTTTGCTCCGGCTATCTCATATACCGCTGTTTCATCAAGTCCTCTCGGATAAACGTAGATATTTGACTCATTTGCCTCAAGGCTCTGAACCACCGCACTTAAAAGTCCGAAAGACTTATCCTTACTTACCGTCTGCCACGCACAAACTCTGTTAGAATCATATGGACTTGTAAGTCTGTAGTAGTCTCCCTCATGTACCAACTCGTCATACTTTAAGTAGTCCTTTACCTGAGACTTCACCATTTCCTGCTCGTCTTCTGAAATCTTGTTAAGGTCAAGCTCATAACCGAATGTACCTGCCATAGCTACGGTAGCTCTGGTCTCAAAAGGTGTCCTTCTCATAGTCTGATGGTTCGGAGATGCCGATACATGAGCTCCTGCACTGCCTATAGGATATGCAAAAGAACTTCCGTACTGAATCTTAAGTCTCTCAATAGGATCTGTATCATCACTTAACCAAATCTGCGGATGGTAATAAGCATTCCAAGGTCATATCTGCCACCTCCGCCTGAGCATCCCTCAAACAATACATCAGGGAATTCTGTAGTCAACTCATCCAAAAGTTCATAAAGTCCCAGTACATACCTGTAGTGGAATTCTCCCATACTGTTTGCATCAAGTTTTGCAGAATATACGGCAGCCAAACTTCGGTTCATATCCCATTTTACATATGATATATTTGCATTTTTCAGGATATTTACCACCATAGCTTTGATATAATCTCTTATATCTTTTCTTGTAAAGTCAAGTACATACTGTTCTCTGCCCTTGACACCCTTTCTGCCCGGAACTCTTATCATAAAATCAGGATGCTCTCTGTACAGATTTGTATCCTCATTTATCATCTCAGGCTCAAACCAGATACCCAGTTTCATATCTATGGCATTGATACGATCCGCCAATTCCTTAAGAGATGAACCGAGCTTTTTCTCATTTACATACCAGTCTCCAAGTCCCTTTGTATCATCATATCTCTCACCGAACCAACCGTCATCCATAACAAGCATTTCGATACCGAGACTCTTTGCCTTTGAAGCAATATCAAAAAGCTTATCCGCATCAAAATCAAAATATGTGGCTTCCCAGTTATTTATAAGTATCGGTCTGTGCGTATGAACAAACTTTCCTCTTTGCAGGTTTGCTCTGACTGCATCATGATATGAATGTGTAAGTTTTTCAAATCCCGCATCCGAATATGTAAACGCCACCTCCGGAAGCACAAGCTCCTCTCCGGCATTTAATATATATTCAAACTGCTCAGGATGAAGTCCCACTACAAGTCTTGTCTGATTTACCTGATCCACTTCGGCTTCAATAATAAATGAACCGCTGTATACAAAGGCCGCTCCGATACAATCTCCTGATACCTCATTTGTACCTTTCTTTGCAAGAATTACAAAAGGATTTTGCTGATGGCTTGATGTACCGCGCTTACTCTCAAGTCTTAATTTACCGTGTGCAAGCGGACTTCTTTCAAACTCTCTTTCCATAGCATGTTTTCCATGGAAATGAATCAGATCGAAATCTCCGTCTACCATATCAATACAGGCTGAGAGTGCTTTTTCAACCTTCAAAGTATTTTGTGAAGTATTTACCACCTTTACAGCTCTTGTGATAATGTCGTATTTTTCAAGCACACCGTATAAAAGTTCCACTCTTATACCGCTTTCTTTATCTATGAGATTAACCTGTACACTCTCACCTTCGTCCTCGCTCCATGTAAAGCCCGGAAGACCCTTAAGCTGATACTTCCTCTTGTGATTTCACATGAGTCATACTTTAAATCAAGTACATTTGAACCGTCAGGGTGTACTACCTGTATACAATCAGCTCTGTAATCTCCGTTGCCGAAGGTCGGATACTCCTGTGGGAACACATCCAGTGAATATGTTCTGTCCATAGTCTCGTAAGGGTTTCCGCTGAATCCTCTGTCAATACTGCTGATACGATATGACATATCATCTGCACCTTCTATTCTTTTGCCGTACCAAGTATGGAAAAGATATCCCAACTCATCAATCTTCATCTGATATGAAGTATTCTCTGTAGAAAGTGTTATCAATTTATTATTTAATTTTATAGACATAAATACCTCTTAATTTATTTATAATTTTCCACCTGATGTTGCTATACCTTCCACAAACTGCTTTTGGAATATCAGATACAGAATTATCATAGGTACACAGGCAAGTAGTGAAGCCGCCATAAGTTGCGGATAATTATTTGTATATTGTCCCTGCATCTTTGCAAGTGCTGCCGAAAGCGGCATAACATTCTTATTTACAATCATCGGCCACATCAAGTCCTTGTATGCAAAAACAGCTGTAAAGATACCAAGCGCAATCATTCCGGAACGAACAAGCGGCATCATTATAAGCAGGAATGTCTGACCGATATTGCAGCCGTCTATTCTGGCAGCCTCTTCAAGGTCTCTCGGAAGTGACATAAATGCCTGCCTGAGTAAGAAGGTACCGAAAGCCGATACAAGTCCCGGGAAAATAAGTGCAAATATGGTATCAAGCATACCAAGCTTACTTACCATCAGGTACTGTGGAATAATGAATATCTGACTCGGAACCATCATCTGGAAAAGCACAAGTCCGAAGCAAAATGTCTTTCCAGGAAATTCAAGTCTTGCCAGTGCATAACCTGCTATAGTCGATGTAATAACCGCAAAGAACACTCTACCTACTATCAAAAGCAATGTATTGATATACAAATGTATAAAATCCATATTTTTGATTACTTCATTGAAGTTGGATGTGATCCAATGTGCAGGGAATATAGTAAACGGATTTACGCTTGTAGACTCCGTTACAGTCTTAAAGGATGTAAGCACCATCCATGCAAACGGAACAATCATGGTTATAGATACAAGTATCAGTATCACATGAATTAAAGCTTTATTTAATGTCGATCTTCCTTTCATATCTATCTCCTCCTAGTTATAGTGAACCCATTTTTTCTGCGCCAACATCTGTATTGCGGTAATAATTATGATAATTAACAAAAGTACTACCACAACAGCCGCTCCCATACCTTTATTCTGGTCTCTGAAGGCGTATCGGTAGAATAAAAATACCAATGACTGAGTCTTAGGTAATGCCGGGTTGTCTCTGTCCATTACCATATATATAAGGTCAAATACCATAAATCCGCCTATTACTCTGGTAATGGTCACAAAGAAGATAGTAGGTGAAAGCAGAGGAATCGTAATATTGAAAAACTGATGTATTCCGCTTGCACCGTCAAGACTTGAAGCCTCATAGTAATCGGCAGGTATCTCCTGCAATCCTGAAATAAAGAGAATCATGTTGTAACCGATAATTGACCATATACCGATAACGGCAATAGAAAATACCGCTATATTAGGGTCTGAAATCCAGTTTGTTTTTATATGGAAAATATGATTTATCAGACCGAATTCCGAGTTATAAAGCCATCTCCACACCATAGCTACAGCCGCCGGCGCCGCTACCATAGGCAGGAAGAATATAGTACGATAAATGCCTCTTCCTCTTATTTTTCCGTTTAAAAATACTGCCAGCACAAGTGCTATAGCTATAGAAAACGGTACTTCAACTATCGCATATTTAAAAGTATTAATTATTGCCTGCCAAATCTCGGTTCCGCTAAAAAGCTTTATATAGTTTCCAAGTCCGACAAATTTATTTCCCTTGCCGAAATCTCCTGTTTTAAAAAAGCTTTGATAAATTGTTCTGAATGTAGGATAAATATTCAGTACCAACAGTCCCAAAACTGTCGGAAACATAAACGCCCATCCCCATCTTAACTCACTCTTTTGTCTTGGTGACATCTTAGGTTTACTCATAGACTCTCCTTATGATAAAAGCTGCTACAGTACGTAGCAGCTTAGATTATGCAACAAATTACTCTTGTGACAATAGCTCATTCATATCGGTTGCAGCCTTCTTGCAAGCATCATCCATGCTTACCTTGTTGCTCCATGCCTCTACCAAATCTGATGTATTTTTATTTTCCCAAACTACAGTTGCTCTTGAATGTGGTCTGAATACAAGTTCACTGTCATTAAGCATTGTTAAATATGCCTGAAGGTTGAACTTATCTGTACTGTTCTTCCAGATATCTGAAACACCCTCGTATGCAGCCATTGTAACACCCAGCTGTGCCTGCTTTTCCTGATTTTCCTTGGTTGAGAACCACTCTATAAGCTTCCATGCAGCTTCAGGATTCTTTGTCTTTGCATTAGCCGCCCAACCGAGTCCGTTGTAAAGACTTACTCTCTTACCTGTAGTTGCATCCTTCGGAAGCACTGCAACATCACAATTCTCAGCTATATATTCATTGTCCTTAAACGGTGCAACCATCCATGAACCCTGTGGTAACATCGCAATCTTACCTGACTGTAAAAGTACATCCGTACCTGTCTCAGACATTACGGTAGCATCAGGCATAGCGTCTTTTCTCAGCTTGTCCACATACTCCATTGCCTTCAAAGTATTCGGATCATCCATTCCCGACTTCTTCATATCGTCTGAAATAACTTTTCCGCCCATTGAATATACTATATTGTACCAGCCGTCCTGATTGTTTGAAGGATTCATAGCCGTACCGAACTGGCTTCCGTCAGGCTTTGTAAGCTTTACAGCCGCATTGTAATAATCATCCCATGTCCATGTGTCATCCGGATATGCAAGACCTGCCTCATCAAACATCTTTTTATTATACCAGAGTGCTATTGTATCCACGTCCTTAGGTATTGCATAAGTCTTTCCGTCATATTCATATATGCTCTTGATATCCTTAGGGAACTTATCCATCTCAAGCTTATCACTTGATTTTATCTTGTCTGTCAGATCCATAAGGATTCCGTTTTCCATGTACTTTTGTGATTCATTTGAGTGCATCCAGAAAACATCCGGCATATCTCCGCCTGATGCACCTGCCTCAAGCAATGTCCAGTACTGATCCCATGTGATTACCTGAAGATCCACCTGATATCCTGTTGCTTTAGTAAAATCATCAATAATCTGCTGAAGTCCCGGCTTCTGACCGTTATCCCATATAGCAACGGTAATCTTTCCGCCATCACCGCTCTTTGCTCCGTCCGCTGCTGCTGAAGTATCTGTAGTACTCTTTGAGCCGCCACCGCAGGCTGCCAATGATAATGCCATCATTGATGACAATGCTAAACTAAGTATTCTCCTCTTAACCATATTTAAGTCCTCCCTTGAAATTACTTTCATATAATAATTTATTTTTGCCGGTGTATCATCTCAAAATGTTATATAAATTTGTTAATATGTAATCTACTTTAAAAAAAGTAGTTGTTATTTATTTGTCATTTTTTTGGAAAAAAACAAGATGAAACGTAATCAAAGCTGTTATTCGGTCCCTATTAAAAGATAAAAATATCAAGTTTTATAAAATTTTAAATCTTTAATAATTGCATTTAAATCCGATACAAAATACAATATTCATATGAAATTTTCATATAATTATGGAGGACTATGAACAGCGTAAGTTTTAAGTTATTTAACGACAGAACATTTTCAGACTGTTTTTTGAATTTTGCGGGACATGAGCAGTGTGAGCCGGGACACAGTTTCGGCCCCGCTATCAGACCGTGCTATATTATACACTTTATTTTAAGCGGTAAGGGAAAGTTTTTCTGTGACAATGTGGAATATAACTTAGGAGCAAATCAGGTCTTTTTGATAGAACCGACTGCTATGACATTTTATCAGGCGGATTTTGAAGCCCCTTGGCATTATCTTTGGATCGGCTTTAAAGGTGATAAGGTCCCTGAGATTTTGGAAAGAATGGGAATCAACTATAAAAATCCTATACTTTCCGTTAAACAGGATAATCTTATCTCGATAACCGAGAGTATACTCTCCACAGATTCAAGCGGACTTAAGGAAGAGTTGAAAAGACAATCTTTACTGTTTGAATTTTTAAGTTCAATCTGTCCGAATACTATGTACTCGGAGAGCATAAGCCAATCAACCGAACTCAAGAATAACAGTTACCTGGTAAGAGCGATAGAATTTATACAAAATAACTTCTATCACCCGATAGGTGTAAGTGATGTATCCTCTCACCTCGGTATCAGCAGAAACTATCTGTTTACATTATTTAAAAACAGTATGGGTCATTCACCTTCTGAATATTTGACCTACTGTAAACTTAACAGAGCCTGTCACTTACTTGACGACTCTGCTCTTTCCATAGAGAATGTAGCCTATTCCTGCGGATATGAATCTCTTTCCGTTTTCTCAAAAGCTTTCAAGCTCAAATACGGGCTTACACCTTCCGCATACAGAAAACTCAAATATGAAAATGATACCATGTCCGACCTTGAATTCAACAGATTTATAAAGAGGATGGATAAAGAATAATAAAAAAGCTCAAATCCCTTTTGAGGATTTGAGCTAAATAGAACTGCCGCAGACCGGAATCGAACCGGTACGGGTATTTCTACCCACGGGATTTTAAGTCCCGGGCGTCTGCCTGTTCCGCCACTACGGCATAAAATAAAAGCGACCCGAATCGGACTCGAACCGACGACCTCCGCCGTGACAGGGCGGCGCTCTAACCAACTGAGCCATCGGGCCATAATATTAAGATATAAAATCTTAGCTCCCTGAGTAGGACTTGAACCTACGACACTGCGGTTAACAGCCGCATGCTCTACCGACTGAGCTATCAAGGAATATTGCCCTTAGAAAACTAAGGGCAGTGGAGCTTCAGGGACTCGAACCCGGGACCGATCGGTTATGAGCCGATTGCTCTAACCAACTGAGCTAAAGCTCCAAATTCTAGGCTTACGCCTATGACCCCAACGAGATTTGAACTCGTGTTACCGCCGTGAAAGGGCGATGTCTTAACCGCTTGACCATGGGGCCGAATACTGTGATATTCTACTCTTTGAAGAATAAATTGTCAAGTATTTTTTTATAAAAGGTAACACTATTAACTTACTCCGTAAGTTCAAGTGCGCTATTTTTCTAAGTTCGTACTTCGCTACGCTCGTTCTCACTAAGAAAAATATGTGCCTTCAAAACTGCCTACCAAGTTCCGAGTTATTATAAATTTTTCCTATCTTTTGGTTAAACCCTCGACCTATTAGTAACCATCAACTTAATACATTACTGTACTTACATCTTGGCCCTATCTACCTCGTAGTCTTCAAGGGGTCTTACTGTTTTCACATGAGATATCCCATCTTGAGGGGGGCTTCACGCTTAGATGCCTTCAGCGTTTATCCCTTCCCGACATAGCTACCCTGCCATGGAGTCACTCTCCAACAGGTACACCAGCGGTCAGTCCGTCCCGGTCCTCTCGTACTAAGGACGGCTCCTCTCAAATATCTTACGCCCACGCCGGATAGGGACCGAACTGTCTCACGACGTTCTGAACCCAGCTCGCGTACCGCTTTAATGGGCGAACAGCCCAACCCTTGGGACCTGCTACAGCCCCAGGATGCGATGAGCCGACATCGAGGTGCCAAACCACTCCGTCGATGTGAACTCTTGGGAGTGATAAGCCTGTTATCCCCAGGGTAGCTTTTATCCGTTGAGCGATGGCAATCCCACTTTATGCCACCGGATCACTAAGTCCTACTTTCGTACCTGCTCCACCCGTCGGTGTCGCAGTCAAGCTCCCTTCTGCCTTTGCACTCTTTGAATGGTTTCCGACCATTCTGAGGGAACCTTCGAGCGCCTCCGATACTCTTTCGGAGGCGACCGCCCCAGTCAAACTCCCCGTCTGGCATTGTCCCCCATCCGGATTACGGATGCAGGTTAGAAATCCAGCAATACAGGGGTGGTATCCCAACGGCGACTCTGCATAAACTGGCGTCTATACTTCTTAGTCTCCCACCTATCCTGTACGAGTATTACCGAATCCCAGTACCAAACTGGAGTAAAGCTCCATGGGGTCTTTCCGTCCTGGCGCAGGTAACCAGCATCTTCACTGGTACTTCAATTTCACCGGGTGCATTGTTGAGACAGCGCTCAAATCATTACGCCTTTCGTGCGGGTCGGAACTTACCCGACAAGGAATTTCGCTACCTTAGGACCGTTATAGTTACGGCCGCCGTTTACCGGGGCTTCAATTCAAAGCTTCGTTTCCTGACTTCTCCTCTTAACCTTCCGGCACCGGGCAGGCGTCAGCCCATATACTTCACCTTGCGGTTTCGCATAGACCTGTGTTTTTGCTAAACAGTTGCTTGAGCCTTTTTTCTGCGACCACTCTATTAAAGTGGCACCCCTTCTCCCGAAGTTACGGGGTCATTTTGCCGAGTTCCTTAACAATGCTTCTCCCGCCGGCCTTAGGATTCTCTCCTCATCTACCTGTGTCGGTTTGCGGTACGGGTACATATAACACAATAGCGGCTTTTCTTGACGGCTCCCTAACCGACTTCCCTACTAATTTTCGGTACGCATCACGTTTTCCCCTTGTATGGTGGATTTTCCTCCCATACAGGTACTTCGCTTGCCCCGGTTTTTGTCCTCCCGGGTTCGGTTTCAGTCTCCGTGTCCCCACAGTTCTGATTATATGTAGTACAGGAATCTGTACCTGTTATCCATCGACTACGTCTTTCGACCTTGCCTTAGGCCCCGACTTACCCTGAGTAGATCAGCTTTACTCAGGAAACCTTAGATATTCGGCCAAGAGGATTCTCACCTCTTTCTCGCTACTCATTCCGGCATTCTCTCTTCTTATTACTCCACCATTCCTTCCGGTATGGCTTCTACGCCTCTAAGAATGCTCCTCTACCAATGTATTACTACATTCCCAGGCTTCGGTGTTGTGTTTAGCCCCGGACATTTTCGGCGCAGGACCTCTCGACTAGTGAGCTGTTACGCACTCTTTTAATGTATGGCTGCTTCTAAGCCAACATCCTAGCTGTCTTCGAAATCCCACATCCTTTTCCACTTAACACACACTTTGGGACCTTAGCCGTAGGTCTGGGCTCTTTCCCTTTTGACTACCCAACTTATCTCGTGTAGTCTGACTCCCGTCAATCATCTAGCCGGCATTCGGAGTTTGATATCTCTTGGTAGGCTTTGACGCCCCCGCAAAAATTCAGTGCTCTACCTCCGGTAGACTATAACGAGGCTAGTCCTAAAACTATTTCGAGGAGAACCAGCTATCTCCGGGTTCGATTGGAATTTCTCCCCTATCCACACCTCATCGCCACCCTTTTCAACGGATGTGCGTTCGGTCCTCCATTCACTTTTACGCGAACTTCAACCTGGACATGGATAGATCACCCGGTTTCGGGTCTACACATACAGACTTAATCGCCCTATTAAGACTTGGTTTCCCTTCGGCTCCGTATCTTTAATACTTAACCTCGCCTGTACATGTAACTCGCCGGACCGTTCTACAAAAAGTACGCGGTTCACCTTTCGGTGTTCCACAGTTTGTAAACATAGGGTTTCAGGTTCTTTTTCACTCCCCTCCCGGGGTTCTTTTTCACCTTTCCTTCACAGTACTATACGCTATCGGTCACTGACTAGTATTTAGCCTTGGGGGTGGTCCCCCTGCTTCCCTAAGGTTTCTCGTGTCTCGTGGTACTCCGGATACTGCTGGATTCAATATATTTTCCCTTACACGGCTCTCACGCTCTTTGGCCCGCTTTTCCCAAAAACGGTTCAGGTAATATATCTTACTCGTATTGCAGTCCTCTACCCCGCAGTGCACGCACCACGGTTTTGGGCTCTTACGATTTCGCTCGCCGCTACTTTCGCAATCACTGTTGTTTTCTTTTCCTCCAGCTACTTAGATGTTTCAGTTCACGGGTTCCCCTCTGTACGTTATGTATTGGCGTACAGATACTTGGAGTTCTTCCAAGTGGGTTTCCCCATTCAGACATCTGCGGATCACTGAATATGTGCTTCTCCCCGCAGCTTTTCGCAGCTTGTCACGTCTTTCTTCGGCTGTCAGTGCCTAGGCATCCACCCTACGCTCTTTATGTTTAACCTCTTAAATCTTTTAGATTTAGTGTTTTGTATGACACTAGCGTGTATCATACACTATGTTTAAAAATTTATTTTTGTTATTAAATACTAATTACTAAGTATATCTTGTAATTAGTACCTCGGATGTCTAATTATAAAATATTTATATAATTTCTCGTTTGGTATGCAGTTTTCAAGGTACATCATGCAGAGAACTTCTCTGCAAATGAGATTTGAAGATTCGAACTTCAACACCTTTCATCCTCTCCAAAGGAATAACTGATGTGAAATCTCTTGTGGTAACACCATTGCTCCGCTTCGCTACGCAAGGTGTACTTTTTCACTAAGATTCAAGCTTCGCTTCGCTCGCTTTCATCAAGTGAAAAATGCATGGGCTTAAGTGGACTCGAACCACCGACCTCACGCTTATCAGGCGTGCGCTCTAACCGGCTGAGCTATAAGCCCTTATTATTAAGTTTTGGTAGCACCATTGCCTCGCTACGCTACGCAAGGTGTACTTGTTTTCTAACCTCAGACTTCGCTTTCGCTCGTCTTCGCTAAGAAAACAATGTGGCGGCATCCACCTACTCTCCCATACCGTCTCCAGTATAGTACCATCGGCCGACCGGGTCTTAACCATCGTGTTCGGAATGGGAACGGGTGTGTCCCCCGGTCGCATCGACACCGCTAAGTTTTAGCAGTACCAATCTAATTTAGTACTAAACAGTACTCACAACCCTTACTTGAAACCTTCATTAGGTAACACCATCATCTTATTCGATGATAGGTAACACCATAAAACTCACTTCGTTCGTTTTAGGTGTATTATTTTTCTAAATTCGAACTTCGCTTCGCTCGTTCTCATTAAGAAAAATATATAGAAAGGAGGTGATCCAGCCGCACCTTCCGATACGGCTACCTTGTTACGACTTCACCCCAGTTATCCTCCCTGCCTTCGGCAGCTCCTTCCCACACTGCTAAACATAACTACTGCTATTTTTATATCATATAAGAATACTCACTCATAAGCCTGGCGGCTTATTCCCTCGTATTCTTATCCCAGCTTTATGTTTACCAGTGTGGGTTAGGTCACTGACTTCGGGCATTGATGACTCCCATGGTGTGACGGGCGGTGTGTACAAGACCCGGGAACGTATTCACCGCAGCATTCTGATCTGCGATTACTAGCGATTCCAGCTTCATATAGTCGAGTTGCAGACTACAATCCGAACTGAGACGTTATTTGTGATTTGCTTGACCTCGCGGTTTCGCTTCACTTTGTTTACGCCATTGTAGCACGTGTGTAGCCCAAATCATAAGGGGCATGATGATTTGACGTCATCCCCACCTTCCTCCGGATTATCTCCGGCTGTCTCGTCAGAGTGCCCATCTTACTGCTGGCTACTGACGACAAGGGTTGCGCTCGTTGCGGGACTTAACCCAACATCTCACGACACGAGCTGACGACAACCATGCACCACCTGTATCCCTTGTCCCGAAGGACTAGCTCCATTACAAAACTATTCAAGAGTATGTCAAGATTTGGTAAGGTTCTTCGCGTTGCTTCGAATTAAACCATGCTCCACCGCTTGTGCGGGTCCCCGTCAATTCCTTTGAGTTTCATTCTTGCGAACGTACTCCCCAGGTGGAATACTTAATGCGTTTGCTTGCGGCACCGAAGAGTTTACCTCCCCGACACCAAGTATTCATCGTTTACTGCGTGGACTACCAGGGTATCTAATCCTGTTTGCTCCCCACGCCTTCGAGCCTCAACGTCAGTTGTCGTCCAGTAAGCCGCCTTCGCCTCCGGTGTTCCTCCTAATATCTACGCATTTCACCGCTACACTAGGAATTCCGCTTACCCTCCGACACTCAAGCCAAACAGTTTCCAAAAGCAATTCATGGGTTGAGCCCATGCATTTCACTTCAGACTTGCTTCGCCGTCTGCGCTCCCTTTACACCCAGTAAATCCGGATAACGCTTGCCCCCTACGTATTACCGCGGCTGCTGGCACGTAGTTAGCCGGGGCTTCTTAGTCAGGTACCGTCATTTTCTTCCCTGCTGATAGAGCTTTACATACCGAAATACTTCTTCACTCACGCGGCGTCGCTGGATCAGGGTTTCCCCATTGTCCAATATTCCCCACTGCTGCCTCCCGTAGGAGTTTTGGGCCGTGTCTCAGTCCCAATGTGGCCGTTCACCCTCTCAGGCCGGCTACCGATCGTCGCCTTGGTGAGCCTCTACCTCACCAACTAGCTAATCGGACGCGGATCCATCTTATACCTATAAATATTTTACCCCTGCACCATGCGGTGCTGTGGTCTTATGCGGTCTTAGCGGAAATTTCTCTCCGTTATCCCCCTGTATAAGGCAGGTTATCCACGCGTTACTCACCCGTCCGCCACTAAGTCTACCAAAATTCCATCCGAAAACTTCCTTTTAGCAGCTTCGTTCGACTTGCATGTGTTAAGCACGCCGCCAGCGTTCATCCTGAGCCAGGATCAAACTCTCATATAAAAGTTTAATCTAGCCTGTCGCTAGCTTGCATCTGTTTTCACAGATCTACTGTTTTTTAAGGTTTTAAATTCTGTTCGAATCTAAACGTTGTTTTTCTGAAATCTCATTATATTTCTAAAGGTAACACCATTGCCTCACTTCGTTCGGCAAGGTGCACTATTTTTCTAAATTCAAGCTTCGCTGTGCTTGCTTTCATTAAGAAAAATATGCGAAATATGTGAATTTTCAGGGTTGTGTGTACTGTTTAATCTTAAATTATCATGGTTCAACGCAGAAGGAGGGATTTGAACCCTCGCACCGCTATTAACAGCCTACTCCCTTTCCAGGGGAGCCCCTTCAACCACTTGGGTACTTCTGCTTGGTTGCGAGTTATCCTTCTTCTGTTTACTTTTTCACCTTTAGGGCAAAAAGTAAGCGGAGAGGGTGGGATTCGAACCCACGCGCCCTTGCGGACAAACGGTTTTCAAGACCGCCTCGTTATGACCACTTCGATACCTCTCCGTAACTGCCTCATTATAATATCGCACCAAGCGAATAATGTCAAGCATTTATTTTTATTTTTTCAAAAAAATTTTATACCCGTGGAAACTCTTGTATTTATCGGCTTTTTCAGCATATCATCCTTATCTTCCTTATCCATATCAAATATATTTATTATCAAATGACTACATATCCTCTAATACACCTCATATACTATATCTTTATCGGCTTGAAACTCCCCATCAAATTTAACGATCAAATACAGCTTACCTGTCTTAGATTCCCCCGCATAATAACCTATTCCAAGCAATCATAACATTCACTCTTATCAAAATAAATATCACTAAGTTTTAATATATTTGTATCTTCGTCTTTATGTTTTTCTTTTATAATATCCCTTGCTTTATTATCAAGTCTCTCAAAATCCCTTATTATCCTTTCAATAAAGTAGCCTAAACCTGATAACACCTCATCCTCACTGTAACCGCAAAAATCAAAGTTTATCTCTTTCCCGGATATGTTACCTTTAAAGCAAATGACATTGTCATTGTTATACCAATCTCTGCCCTTACAAATATATAATAAATCCTCTTTTTTCACAAAACCCTCTCATATCCGTATTATATAAAAATTGCGGACAGCTACACCGTCCGCAAAACATTCTTATACAATCTTTATATTGAACTTTCTGGCTTCAACTTCACTGTCCACTTCCTTTATATCGGCACCAAGTGATGCAAGCTTACCTTCAAAGTCCTCATAACCTCTTTTTATATACTTAATATCGTCTACAGTAGTCTGTCCTTCCGCAGCAAGACCTGCCAATACAAGTGCCGCACCTGCACGCAAATCAGGAGCCTTTAGCGCTGCCCCCCCTCAATTTGCTCACACCGATAACCATAGCGGTATTACCCTCTACTTTTATATTTGTACCCATTCTTGCAAGCTCATCCACATATTTGAATCTGTTTTCAAAAATGCTCTCTACCACAAGACTGCTGCCGCTTGCAAGTGCCAGCGCGGTAGTTATCTGCGGTTGCATATCTGTAGGGAATCCCGGATATGGCAATGTCTTGATATTTGTAGACTTTTGATTGTTCTTTGCAATAACTCTTATCGCATCATCAAACTCTACAACTTCACATCCCATCTCCATAAGCTTTGCACTTATGGCTTCCATATGTTTCGGTATAACATTCTTAACTGTAATATCTCCCTTTGTGATGGCCGCGGCACACATAAAAGTACCTGCCTCTATCTGATCCGGAATTATAGAGTATCTGCTTCCGTGCAAAGCTTTTACACCCTTATCCTTATAACATCCGTTCCTGCACCCTTTATATCCGCACCCATACTGTTGAGGAAATTAGCCACATCAACAATATGCGGTTCCTTAGCCGCATTTTCTATAACTGTCTTGCCCTCCGCCAGTGATGCCGCCATCATGATATTTATAGTAGCACCTACAGACACGGTATCAAGGTAAATATCCGATGCCACCAAATCTATGGCATGAGCCTTCACTCTGCCTGACTCAATCTCTATCTCAGCGCCCAATGCCTTAAATCCCTTAAGATGAAGGTCTATAGGTCTTGATCCGATGTTACAACCTCCGGGAAGAGCCACTTCCGCGCTCTTATATTTACCCAAAAGTGCACCTATAAAATAGTATGAAGCTCTGATTCTTCTTATAAACTCATCATCTACCAAAACATCCTTCACACTTGATGCATTGATTTTGACACTGTGTCTGTCAAGTCTGTCAACGCTTGCACCGATAGCCTTGATTGCCTCAAGCATTACATTGATATCCTTCACATCAGGTAAATTATCTATATAAACATCTTCGTCTGTCATTATGGCTGCTGCCAAGATACCAAGCGCCGCATTCTTTGCACCGCCTATAGCAACTTCTCCTACCAATGGGCTTCCGCCGTTCATTATATACTGAGCCATTTTTCTCCTCTATATAAAAACAATACAATTTTTTTAAAAAACTTTGACCAATAAGTTACAAAAAAATCTTAATCTGTTTCTTTCTTTTTTTATTACGATAGTAATTTTTATCACATTACATACTAAAGGTAAAGAAACAAGAAAAAGTCATTTTGCGTATTATTGAATATACTTTGCGCCTCATTTATATCTATTTTCTGTACACTTGCCGTATTTATATCATATACTGCGACAGTTTTTAGAGTCATATGCAATTATAATTACAGGATTATTTATTGCGGTAAATGTAAATACCGGCTTCTTTGTTGTCACAAAATACATAGCTTCTTTAAGTGTTATACCTTGGAATCTTGTAAAGCTTTGTCATTCTCCCAATAGTTCACATAATCGGCCGCCTTTGACACGTCAAAATTTGTATGCGCCGAAGTATCCACCATAGCTCTCACATATACCATTATTCCGTTTCTTCTGACAAATCCCATATCATTGTATGCATCCTCTATAGCCTTTGCCGGCTCATCATATATACCTGTAAGCTTGGAATTTATATATACATAGTACATTTTTCTGCAAATACGCCCTGTTCAGCTCTATATTGTACAAAACATTATTGCTGTTTACAGAAAGTTCCTTTGCATAGAAACTTCACTATCTATATACTTTGTAGTGTCTACAACATAGTTTTTTTACATCTGAAGTTATCGGTATACGATGATACTCTGGTGTCATTTGTTATAGACTTATTACTTATAATAGTATCTTCTCCGGCTCTTGTAAAGTTTGTGCCGTCATACTGATAAAGATCTATATGCACACGATTTCCGGATACATTTATATTGTCAATATATCTGTTGTCATAAGTATACTCCTTTTGCAACTCCAAAAGATTATTGTATATACTTACCTTTTCAAAAATACTTCCGGTAGACTTTCCGTTTATTGTACTTGAAACATTCTGTGCTTCAATAGCCACAACCAGATCACTGCCTATATATCCTATCGGTAACATTACCTCATTCGCATTGTCAAGCTGCTTGTTCTCTCCGGTAGCAAAGTTGTAGATATTAAGTCCGTCTCCGACATTCCACGAAATCAGACTTTTATCCTGACATATTGAATACTTTCCGTTTTCAAGATTCTCTGCAACCGTAACATAGTTTCCCGAGCCTATGTCCAGACCTACCACCTTATCAAGAAGTTTCAGATAAAGCATACCGCTGTCACTTAAAAAAGCCAATTCATTTACAGACTCTTTCAGGCTTGCCGCATCCACATCAACCTTTACAAATGCCAGCTTTGAAACCTTTTTATCCTCCGAATACTTTAACAGACTCACGCCGACATCACCGATATGAGCATCGTCCACATTGTAACCGTAGCTTAAAAAATACAGTCCGTCTCCAAACTTAAGCGGCAATATACTGTCATTATTACCTGCCGTATAAGCTAACTCAAGCTTTCCTTCTTTATTATCCGACAAAAACAACTTGTTATCTGCAAGGAATGCAATTTTTTCACCGCTCTTATTTGAGATAATATTGGAAGCCTTATTTCCTACACCCAAATCAAGCTTTTTGGCATACTCAAGATTTTTTGGCAGTCTTTGATTCATAGTCCTTGTATAGTCAAGCATATACAGTCTTTGCGCGCCTGCCTTACAGATAAAATTCTCTTCTATATTATAGCTTTTTCCGTCTGCATCCGCAGTGAAACCAAAATGTATCTCTCCTATCTTTCCATTGTAATTTATAAGTTTCACTTCTTTCTCTGACGGGGTAAGCTTCATACCGTTATAGCTCATCATCTCATAGTCTGACTTTAGTGTAACATACTCAAGCCCTCTTGCATTACCTGTACCGTCACTCTCCAAATACACCGTATTTTCTCTGGCATTGTTGCTGTCAAAGTTATTATTTGAAAATGTATTTGCCATATCTATAAGCTTTTTTGCAAAATCCGTATTGCTTCTTATTATTCTTGTATAGTAATTGAATGTATTTGTTTTTGTATACAATCTTAATTGTAAGAAATACTCCTTATTCTCTTCCATCAAGCTTGAAAGGTGCAAATCAAGTATATCACCGTCCACCTTCTTTTTATCTCCGCTTTCTACAAGTTCATTTGTATCAAATGTTCTGATACTGTAATCATAATCCTCTATTTCGGAAATATTTGCATCTACTATCCTAAATTTGATACTGAAATCATCAAGTACAAGTGATAAAACATTGTCACTTGCCATTGTATCCATCTCGTCACTGTAACCGTACATCTTGTTTATATAATAATCTCCAAGTACATTGTAAAAGCCTCGGTATATTGGCATCGCTTTTTGCAACATCGTCCGTATCCGCACTACCTTTATTTTTTTCTCAAAAAAATGAATACAATAAAAAAAGCCCGTCACCGCCAACAGAAAAAAATAAACACAAATATAATATATCTAAATTTTTTTAGTTTTCATAAAAAATCCTTATTCATCATCATTCTCTAAGATTGTAAAAGCTACAATCACAAATGCATTATACTATACTTTCAACTCTACTTAAAAATAATTTTTTTATTAAAAAAATGCCGTTTCAACAATTTTTTTCAATCGTTAAAACGGCAGTTCTTAAATCTTATTTACCTGATACAAAAAGATCTTATAAAATCAAAAAAAGCTTCTTGAATATATTTCCGATTCTTTTTTTATAGGTGTCATATTGTCATCTTCATTTTCCAAATCCACTACAGCGTCACTGTCACCCTTTTTTATCTCCTGTGTTCTTAGTACAACCTGTACTGAGTTCGGCTCAGGATTTTTATCGGATGTAAATGAGGTCTTTGTCGCCTCGGTATCAATCTTTAAAAATATTGCTGTCATTTTCAAGTTCGTCAACCTTTTTCATCCCAAACAGACTTTAAAGTGTCATTTGACTGCTTTTATAGTACCTGTAACTTTCAGCGCATCCAATGACTTATTTACAATCTCCATACTTGCACTAAGGCTGTCCTTTGTGCCTGCATTCAAAGTATCCTTTGAATTTTTATACATATTGTTGATTGTATTTAGTGTATCGGCCGCCACATTTATATTGGTATCTACAGAGTTTATTATATTGTTTGCCGTATCAACAGCCGACAATGTACTGTCATGATATGAATTTACAGTCTTGTTAAGAGCATTCATATCATCAATAATCTCTGTCAGATTTAGAGTTGTGACCTGTATGTCATCAATCATATCTGTAGTATTGTTAGCCAGATCCTTACCTGTAAGTATGGAATCATTTATATTTTTTACAGCATTTACACCGTCCTTTGCAATTCGGGCATTTACGGCATCTATATATGCATTTGTTTCACCAAGCATTTTACCAAGACCCTGATACATTGCACTTGTGGAAGCCACCGCACTTTGAAGTGAGCTGTAGTACAGACTTTCTGCAGTATTTCCGCTTGCACTTGATATCATATTCGCACCTGCAAGTCCTCCGTAGAGTTGTCTCAAACTTTGGTCCATAGAGTAAATATTGATATTTCCTGCAGCATTTGATGCTGTGGCAAGCACTCCGCTTCCGTCTATCATCTGCTGCAACTGCTGCGCTTTTTTCTTTGAAAGTATCAGCTTGTCACTCAAATCATTCATGGAAGCTGCCGCCTCGGCTGTTTTTGCCTGATTCAAAAGATAGCCTATATGGCTTATAGAGCTGTCCACCTCTCCCATACTGTCCGTCAAATCATAAAGCACCGGCTTAAATCACTTACTCCCTTATCTATCTTATTTATATCTTTATTAAAGTCGTTCAGGGCATTCTTTGATGTCACAAGATGCGGTACCATCTGTGATGTTGTATTTGCAAGCGAATTAAGGTTTTGTATAGCCGTATCGGTCTGTCCCGTTAAGCTGTCTCCATATGAATGTATAGTAGCCCTTGCCGACTGCAGCTCCTTTAATCCTCCGTTCAAGCCTTTAAGTCCGCCTCCCATAGAGTTCATCACATCAAGCAGTGCATTGCTGCTGTTATATATGGCATTTACAGAGTCCTTTATATCGTCCTTCGCATCATTTATCTCTTTTATCTTATCAAGTGAATCCATAGTTGCAGGAACCATTGCCATCATAACACCTGCACTCTCAAAGCTGTCACTTCCTATTCTTATAGTAAAATCTTTTTCCTCTCCCGGAAATGCCATAAACAAAACTACCGTATTCTTACCCAAACTCTGTATCTGAGCTCCCGGAGCTTCCACGCTTAGATTCTTTGTCATATCCACATCCGTTCCAAGCATAAGAATCATATTGTTGTTTAAATAATCGGACTTTGTCTTTACAGGCTTTGCGCTTATATTTATCTCAACCATACCTGCTGCGCCTGCCAAGTTCTCAGCCTTTGTAGGAACACCGTTTAACTTATATGATACATCAAAATTCCAAGGAAGTTCCAAATCGTTTGATTTCGGAGTGACCTCATAGTAAAACTTTTTAGAACTGTCAAGTGATGAAAAGCTCACCTGATTTGCATCAATTTTCGGTGCGTTGTCTGAAGTCATATTTATAACATTGCTGTAATCTCCGTAGTCACTGAAATCGGTATAACCGTTTAAGCTGACTCCCTTTACAATGCTCAAATCCTTCCTTGTACCATAATAATCCAAGTTTGTATATACCGTTTCATCAACAGTTACCTGCGGTGCACCGGCAAAACCCGATAACATATTCAAAGATGTCATCAAAACAATCTGTGAAACCGCAACTCCCATTTTAGTCTTCTTTAATATATTTCTTTTAATATTCTTCTTATTCATCCTAACCGCCTCTATTTTACTATTGCTTTTTTCTATGGAAGTGATTATACTTTTTAAGTACATTTATGTACAATAGTTAATTAAATGATATCAGTACTTTTAAACAACGATATTTTTATTATCTGTTTATAAATATCAAATTTAATTGTACAATATATTTTGGAGGGATTATGAACGAACAAACACTGGACAGACGAGTACGAAAAAAACCAGAGCACAGCTTAGAAAAATGTCTCAGCACCTTGCTTGAGACTAAAAAAGTCCAAAACATCACGGTAAAAGAGTTGGCTCAGATGGCGGATATAAACCGCGGAACCTTTTATCTGCACTATAAGGATGTATACGATCTGCTTGACAACATTCAAAAAGATCTTTTAAAGGATTTTGAAAGTATTCTTACCTCTATAGCTCCGGATACCGACAATCTTGTTCCTTTTATTGAGGCACTGTTTTTATTCATATATAAGAACAAAGATATGTCAAAGATATTTCTACATGAGGATTTGGAGGCAAGCTTTTCAAGTGAGCTGAGAAGTAAACTTCGTGTATGTGTGTTTAATAAGTATAAAGCATTTATCAAGCAAAAGAATATGCCGTACTTTGAATTGTACTATGATTTTATCATATCGGGAACTGTAGGTCTACTTGTCAGATGGGTTGACAGCGAATTTGAGATGTCTCCTCACGAGCTGGCTGTACTTACAAACTCCTTTATACAGAGCGGACTTACAAATATTATCGCATAGAAAAAAAGGGCTTATGATTATTCATAGGCCCCAAATTTTTATGCTTCTTCTTCAAAATGCTTTCTTGCAAAATCCATATCCTGTACTATCTCCATAGTTCCAAGGTATTTCCCGTTCTTATCTCTCACCGCCATGTACTTTATAAGCATATCCTTGCCGTTTTTTTATTCAACCATACAGATACCTCATCCTGTGTTCCCGATTTGAAGCTGCCGATGATTTCTCTTACCATAGGTTCAATCTTCGGCGGATGACATGAATACACATCTCTGTCAATAGCCATAAGAGGCCTTTTAAATGCTTTCGGAGCATCATTTTCGTTAAAGAATCGGTTTATATCGTTCTCATCCACAAATGTAATCTCAAAAGGCATGGTATTAAGCATTGCAATAAGCTGCTCTTTTGTAAAATGTCCTCCCGGCAAAACTATCTCACCGTCTATATCGTCAAACTCTCTTTTCAAATTCTCTGCAAGTTCAAAACTTTCAGGCACCACACCCAAACAATTTTCATAGTCCTTACTGTCAAGATATATATTTATCCAGTCTTCACCTGTAAAATTGGCCGCACAGATAGGAAATAATATATTTTCCTCCTTATAAATCATCTCCTTTGCTCTTGTCAGTAAAGCTTTTATATCTTCTACCCACTTCTCATCCTCTTTATCAACGGCAAACAGCCTTGCAAGTTCGTCCCTTATCTCATCATCCACAGACCACATTACGGTGGCAGGTCCTGTGACATTGTACTTCGTCTTTAAAAGCGGGTACAAAAGATCTCCCTTTTTCGCATAATGTATTGAAAGTTCCCTTATCTTTTTCAAAAGTTCTCTGTCTACAGTATTATTATCAAGCTTTTTTTCAAATTCATCTATATAATTTTCAAGATTCTTATTCTCTTTTGTAAAAGTATTAAGCGGATGCCCCACAGTATCTACAAGTTCCTTTGTATCCGCCCCCGCACCGCCTGCAAGGTCCAATGTCTTTTCTATCTCACTTGTCTCATTCTTAGTAGAACCATGAAACAGTGCCGAATGAACATCACAAAGTTTTTGTACCTCCTGATAAGGCATTCCTGACTCCATAAGTTCCTGCTCGGCTTTCATTATCTCACTTGAATCTACAGACTCAAACCTTTCTTTAAAATCTTTTTGAACGGACTCAAGTGACTCACCGTTTGAAAGTCTTAAAAGATATTGCTTTATAAGCTCGGTACTGTTTGCATCATCCTTTGGCAAATCCGAACCTTTTTTTGCTGCTTTTAGCGTATCTTCCTCTTTACTTTCTTTAGAGTCTCCCTCTATCTCATAACCGTGTTCTGCAAAGACTTCTTTTATCTTCTCAAGCGGAATCTTTTTCATCTTTGAACCCTTGTTCACTGTAATAATTCTGCCCATAGAATTCAACATCACAGGATTTTTTATATCCGCAAATCCCAGACTTGCAAATATATCAATAAAATCAGGATACTCCTTTGCAAGTTCATAAACCGGTTTATCTAAATCAAGTATTTTACTCATACATTTCTCCTTCTCATCTAAGTTAGTATATCCTAATTATATTATTAAAGAAGAATTTTTTTTCAGTATTATTTGTTACAAAAAAATATTTTTTTATAAAAAAAGGATCGGCACATAAGCGCCGATCCTAAAATGTATCAATATTTCTTTATTCCGCATCAATGCCGTACATATTGCAAAGTGCCGCAAGTCCGCCCTGATAACCGCTGCCTATGGCATTGAACTTCCACTCGTCGCCGTTTTTTTGTACAGCTCTCCGAATACTACGGCTGTCTCTATTGAGAAGTCCTCTCAAGGTCATATCTTAAAAAGCTCTTCACCTGTATTCTCATCAAAAAAATTCTTACAAATGCGTTTGAAACCTGACCGAAGTTCTGTCTTCTCGCCTCAGCCTCGTAGATAGTAACGGTAAATGCAATCTTTGTAATCTCAGCGGAACCTTTGACAAATCAATCTTGATCTGCTCGTCATCTCCGTCACCTGCACCTGTAAGGTTATCTCCAAGGTGAGTTATGGCACCTGAAGGGTGACTGAGATTACCGAAGAATACAAAATCATTCTGACTTGCAACCTTGCCTGAATCCGTAAGGCAGAATGCTGCCGCATCAAGGTCAAAAATCCGAACCTGTATCATATGCGTTTGTGTCCCATCCAAGACCTACCACTACATTCTTTAAACCCGGATTACCCTTTGTAAGACTTACTTTTTGTCCCTTTTTTAAACTAATTGGCATACTAACCTCCTGAATATATAATGTTGTTGTCTACCATATACAACAATACATTATTTTCACTAATTTCTTTGCTTCAATGATATATCAAATATAGCTTTTTTTCAATTAGTCAATAATAATTTAAGAATGTTGTAACTATATTACAGTAGCACCGAAAGGCATAAGTGACAGCTTTGCAAGTTTGAAAAACTGCTTGCCGAAAGGAATACCTATTATCGTAATGCAAAGCAATATCCCGACAACCGCATGAGCAAACGCCATCTCTATACCGATAAAAAAATCAGCCAAATGATATTTGCAAGAAAGCTGAATCCGCCCCCGCCATATATTACCTGCTTGCCGAAAGGACAAAATGCCAAACCTGCAAACTTAAAGCACTGAAGCCCGAGAGGTATACCGATAACGGTAATACAGCATAAGCATCCGGCAAGTATCCAGAAATACCGCTTAAAAAAAGCCTCCGAAAATCAACCACAAAAATATTACCCAAAAGACTCATACAAACTCCTTAATATAAATAGTTTAAAAATATAACTGCTGTCTATATGTAATCAATCAAAGACTTCTTTGAAACCTTACAAATAACACCTTTCTCAGTCTTAAAGACCACCTTTACAGTTGCGCACTCACCTATCTTGTCATACAGCCTGCCGGGCACTCATAGACTCTCCAAGTACAGTATACGGGCTGTTAGCCACATAACCTATCTTGCCTATGCCCTCACAAAGCACCTTTATAGCTTCTTTGTCAAACTCGTTGTCAGGCTCCTTCTCCAATACAAGCTTCATACCCCTTTCTAAAAAATCATCTCCGAAGTAGTGCCTTGTTCCTGTCAATGTGATATAAACCTTTCCCATAATCTTCTCCTATCGAATATTTTTTTATAGCCTAAATATATCATTTAAGCTGTCCGTTAAAAAAATACCCTCAAAGATATTACTCGTATTTTTTCAAAAATTCCTTTGTATACTCCTTTATTTCATCCACCACTTCCTTAGGTGAAATAACAGTCACATCTTTTCCCAGGCTGAAAATCCAGCCGAAAAACTGCAAGCTTACATTGATGTCCGCTACCAACTCGCTGTAATCTTCATCAACTTTCATAAAGAGTATATCTTTTCCGAATCTGTCTATAAATACTCCGCACATATGATTTGCAAATCTGATACATACCTTTTTCTTGTCTCCGTGATACATACCGAATGTCGCCTTGGAGTACTTTGCCATATCAAAGTTTTTAAACTCTTCTTTGCCGGCTCTTTCCTCTTCACATATACATATGTTCATCATCTTGTCTACACGATAATGCTTTATTTTGTGATCCCAGTCGTCAAAGGCAACCATATAGTAGTTTTCATCATCCCAAAGCAGCGCCCACGGACTGACTGTAAAAAAGCTGCCTCCATGCCTTGCAACCAGTTTTTTATCAATATCCCATTTATAGTACTTGAATTTAATCTTTTTATTTTTATTGATTGCGGTGTGTATATCGTCCACATTGTAATACACACTCTCATTCATAGTCTTTACACGGTCATTTATAAAAATCTGTCTCTGCAACTGCTTTGCCTGATGCTCACTTACAAAGTTTTTCACCTTCGCAATAAGTATCTTTGACTTCTTTTGTGTAATAAACTTGGCAGACTGCACTGCATCTATTAAAAAGCTTGACCTCCGCCAGTTCAAACTCTCTGCCTGCTATATGGTAAAAAAGTCTCTCTGCCTTTTTTTGCTCTTTTTAATATTTCAACACCAAATTCACCCATATCCTTAAAGTCTTCATAGATACTCTTTCTCTCGGCACTTACTCCATATCTGTCAAGTTCATCAAGTATCTGTGCCATAGTCAGACTGTGTTCGTCATCAGTCTTTTCAGCCATCAGCTTCATAAGATATGTAAATTTGAACTTTTGATTGCTCCCCCTTGCCATAAGGACTCCTTTATCTTTATTATACTTCTATCCCGCTCATTATCTCTCCGATAGGGGCATTCACATAAAGCTCGGCATTCACCGCCTTTGCGGTATCCGACTTATTTATTACTACAAGATGCTTTCCTCTAAAATAGTCAATAAAACCTGCCGCCGGATATACCACCAGTGACGTTCCGCCTATAATAAGTGTATCTGCCGCTGCTATAGCTCTTATCGCAGAGTTTATTACATTCCCGTCAAGTCCTTCTTCATACAGTACCACATCAGGCTTTATCATACCTCCACAGCTGCAATAAGGTATTCCTTTTGAATCCTTTACATATTTTGCATCATAGAATTTGCCGCATTTCATACAGTAGTTTCTATGTATACTTCCATGCAGTTCATACACAATCTTACTGCCTGCGGCCTGATGTAATCCGTCAATATTTTGTGTCACCACAGCCTTAAGTTTCCCGACCTGTTCAAGCTCCGCTAGTTTATTATGTGCGGCATTCGGCTTTGCATCAAGGCACATCATTTTATCCTTATAAAACTCATAAAAGACTTCAGGATATTTCATAAAGAAGCTGTGACTTACCACCTGTTCGGGAGAGTACTTATACTTTTGATGGTAGAGTCCGTCCGCACTTCGAAAATCCGGAATACCGCTCTCGGTAGAAACTCCTGCTCCACCGAAAAACACTATATTGTTACTGTCATCAATTATTTTTTGAAGCTTAGTCTTTTCATTTTCATACATATAAACACCCGCTTTCACCTACAAACACTTGTACTTAATATTAATGTCCCTTATGTTTTTCTTTTTCTTATACTGTTTTAATAAAAAAATCTCTTAAGTTCATCCGCCTCTTTTTTTCTTCTCGCCTTCTTACCTTACTTTCCTTCTTATTCTGTTCATCGTTTGCGATTTTTAATGCAAGTTGCGATTTTGTTCCTATACCGGATACTTGCATCTGCTTTCTTACATCACGTTGAGCTTTCTTCGGATTTGTTCTGTCTTTCTTTATCTTTTGTTTCAACAGCAGGGCTGAATACCAAACTGTAGTAATTTTTTTATTATGTAGTCTAATACCTCATAGCCCTTAGGCTCTGCACCGAAAAGTTACTTTTTGATACAATAAGAAAGTTGTTTTCAACATGCTCAAACACACCTACCCAAAACGGATTTTTCAAAAAAACACAGTTAACTTGACATTTATATCATTCATTGCCATCCCTCCAATTTCTTTACAAAGAACGGACAACCCGGAGGGGCAGGTTACTTACCCTATATAATTATAGGACTGCCGGGCTACCTACCGGCTATAGCACAATAAATGTACATTGCGTTTTTATCTTTGCTTATATAATCAAGATTAAACTTGACTGTTCGCTATTATTTTCTCATATAATAAATAGTTATTCAATAAAAATCAAACTTTTATAAACAACAAAAAACGATAATGACAAGCATCTATCACAAGCCATTACCGCCAAAAATGTTCCCTGCGGGAATCGAACCCACAATTACAGCTTAGGAGGCTATCGTTATATCCATTTAACTAAGAGAACTACTATTTGAATTTCCACAACATAAAAAGTATACAACAAATATACACTTCTTTTCAAGCTGTTTTTTTATAGCGGCAGCACTTAGCCGCCGCTGTAAAAAAACTATTTAATTTGCTTATGTACACCTCTTTCAAAGAAGGAATTCGTCTCACTGACCACTACTTTGCTTAGCGCAATCAAAGCTATAAGATTCGGTATTGCCATCAGTCCGTTACATATATCGGCTATAGTCCAAACCGCCTGAACGGTCATATAAGGTCCGATAAAAATACAGGCAATATAAATCCATCTGTATACAGTAATTGCCTTAGGCTTATTGCCTATTATATATTCAAGACATTTCTCGGAATAATAATCCCAACCTAAGATAGTGGTAAAAGCAAAGAATACCAAACAGATCATAAGTATAAAAGCCGCTACTTTATCAGGGAAAAGGTAATCCCATCTGAAATGCCTTTGTAGTGACAGCCACTCCTTCAAGTCCCATGTCCCATGCACCTGTAATAACTATTGAAAGACCTGTCATTGTACATATAATAATGGTATCTATAAAAGTTCCGAGCATTGAGATAAGTCCCTGACGAACTTCTTCCTTAGACTGTGCTGCAGCCGCTGCAATCGGCGCACTTCAAGTCCGGCTTCATTTGAGAAAATACCTCTTGCAATTCCCTTTTTGCATAGCAACGATCATAGCTCCGAACATACCGCCTCCAAAGGCTCTGAGTCCGAATGCTCCCTCCACTATCTCCACCAATGCGGCAGGTATCTTTGTAATGTTTAATCCAAGTATAATAAGGACAACCAAAACATATACAATCGCCATAAAAGGAACTACCACCTGCGCCACATTTGATATTCTTTTTAATCCGCCAATCAGAACAAGTGCCACAAATACGGTAAGTATAATACCTGAGATAACAATTGTAATAGAATAATCTCTTCCGAACAGATTTATATAATGTACACTGTCAGCATCAAAAAAATTACCTACAGCACTTGTAATACCGTTTATCTGTGTAAAAGTACCTATACCGAAGAGTCCGACCATTATACCGAAAACGGCAAAAATCTTTGCAAGCCATCTAAACTGCTTTCCCATTCCGTTCTCAATATAGTAAAAAGGTCCGCCTATTATATGTCCGTCCTTTTCTACAACTCTGTACTTTACCGCAAGCAGACATTCCGCATACTTTGTTGCGGTTCCTACAATAGCAGCCATCCACATCCAAAACAATGCTCCGGGACCGCCTGAAACTATTGCCGTTGCGACACCTACAATATTTCCGGTTCCTATCGTAGCTGAAAGTGCAGTACAAAGCGCTGCAAAGCTTGATACTTCACCGTTTCCGTCTTCCTCATCTGATGAAAACATATATCTGATTGCAAGAGGAAATCTTATTATTTGCAACCCTCTAAGTCTTACAGTCAAAAATACACCTGTTGCCAAAATCAAAATGATAAGCGGCAATCCCCAAACGAAATTGTCAACCTTTCCCAAAAAGTCAGTTATAGTATTTAACATATATTACCTCTCCTTTTACTTTAGTATGTTAACACATTACAGTAAAAATATGCATCTGTTTTTACATTCTTTGAAACAAATATTAATTTTTTTCTTTTTCAGTTGACTAAGCCGCTTTAAGCATTATAAAATTACACTTAGACTAAATTTTTGAAGAAAGAATGGAAGAATATGAAACTTATCAAAAAAATATGTGCAGCATTCGTTGTAATGTCCACACTGCTTGCAAGCACAAGTGTAAGTGCCTATGCCGCCTTACCTGTGGAAAAGCTTTCCGTATCAAAAACCGCAAATCACATTATACTTATTGTCGGACATAAGAACAATAAGAATAAGGTGACCGTAAATGACTATACCAAATCAAGTGACGGCAAATGGACCAAAAAAACTGGTATGTCAACGGTATCGCCGGTACCAACGGTATATCTACCCAAAAGAGTGAGGGAGATAAAAAGACTCCTGAAGGCGTATTCAATGCTATGTTTGCCTTCGGACTTAAGGACAATCCGGGAAGCCTGCTTGAATACAGAAAGATTGGCGACGGTGACTACTGGGTTGACGACTCAAACAGCGCCTACTATAACACTTGGGTAAATACCTCCAAGGTAAAGAAAGACTGGGCTTCAGCCGAGGACCTTAAGGCGGCTTATCCTTTCTACAACTATGCTTTGGCACTGAACTACAACACAGAAGCCGTACCGGGTAAGGGCTCAGCCATCTTTATCCACTGTACAAAGACTGACACTGATACATCATCGGCAGGTTGTATCAGAATCCCTGAAGATTATATGAAAAAACTTGTAAACGGCGTAGATGCCAATACAAAGATCGTGATAATACAAAATGTAGATAAGCTTTCAAGCTACTAATAAAAAAAGACGTACCGATTCGGTACGTTTTTTTATTAAAACATTATTCTCAATAATCTGAAAATATACTTTTTAGCATTTCCTCCACTTCATCGTCAGACAGACCATAATTTTTCCTGAACGACCTTTATATTCTCATAAATCTCTGCCAGCTCCTCCTGATCTCTTCTCTCATAATCCATGGAGTCTGCAATATTATGTTCATATAAAATCTCATCTATCTCCTGTCTGGCAATTATATTAAAAATCATCCTTTACAAGTTTTTCCGTTTTCATCCCTGAAAAAAATCCACTTCCCACAGGCGAGTTCAAAAAGGAATAATGTCCATATCAACATTGGCAACGGCATTTTAGAGTATATACTCCCGCATTTTCAGGATTTGACATATATTCTTCATCCTCATCTCCTGCAGTAAATCTCCAGCCGCTGTCACCGTCATGAGTCTGCATATTCTCTGCACATATAACCAATCTTCTCACCATCTACCATTATTCTGTCTGATGCTATACAACCATCCGGACCATCTGTGTGAAAAAGTTCTTTTATATCTTCAGGCTTTATATAATACTTTTTGTTCATTGTAAATTACCCCTATATTAATTTTCTAAAATTTCTTCTATTATTTCGCTTATCTCAATTGTTTTAAAAGGCCATAGTTCCGATTCATTCGTAATATCATCATGAAAAATGCTCAAGTGAATCAGCAGGCGAGTACTCCCCAAACTGTAAGGTTTTTAGTTTTTACCTTACCTATTTTCCTTAAATATGGCAGTAACGCACCCAGATCCTTATGATTAAACCAGCAATCCGTTTCAAGTACAAACTCCGTGTTCATTTTCTTATAAGCAATACTGCTGTTAATAAAATCATCTATAGTCGGTTCTGAATTTTGCAAGGTTCTTGCACAAGCTATATGATATTCTATCTTTCTCGGCCTTACTTCCAGATCCGAAATAAAGCAAATGCCATATTCATGCTCAAACTTTATTGAGATAACATCTCCAAGTTCAAAAATACGGTTCTCGCCTTTTTTTCGTGGCTTGGGCTTTTTAATCGGTCTTAGATTTTCACTTTGAATCTGCTCAGCTAATTTATTTAAAAGCTTTTTGCCTTGCTTTTATCGCCTTTTTCGTCTATCTCGTTCCATAGTTTGCTTGGTCCTTTTGATATAATTTCTAAGGCTTTATTTTTTTATATTTTTCATCCTGATTTCCTATCTTCCAAAGTGCATAGGCAAGAGCTGTCCAATATATTTCCTTATAAAGCTCGTCTGTACAAAAAAATTACTCTCCTCATTCAACCAATCTTTTTTTGATAATATCTACATCTGTGCCGTCTTTATAGTGCTCTATAATATCGTTATAAATATCATAGGCATCATCACTGTCTATTATCTTTACTCCATCTATTGCCATAGTTTTTCCTCACAAATTATCCGGTGTGATAACCGCAGTTCTTATAATATTTATCTAAAAACAATTCACTCAATATAGTTTTAGGTATGCACATCATAACCGTACGCTCGGGATCCACTACCTGACAAAAATCTCAAATCTCCAACTGCACTGATAAGCATACCTGCATCATTAAATGATAATCCCAGCTTCTTTTTGCATAATTTCATTTGTGATTCTTACTGCGTGAAATA